>UMGO01004520.1_pt1 | contig 25430 bp, 21 predicted proteins | sample 1965301 | NCBI WGS metagenome assembly UMGO01 (sample SAMEA4836074, study PRJEB28245) | human gut metagenome | biome: gut microbiome; material: fecal sample | place: Denmark | collected 2008 | reverse complement strand
AAAGAATCCAAAGCTGAAGACTTTGCGTAAGATTGCTATGGAGTTTAATATGACTGTTTCTGAGTTGCTGGATTTTCCAGAAATGAATGAAATGGAGTTCGAAGACGAATAAAAGAAAATATGTTTGATAAAATTGGGAAAATGTATTGACTTCCGTATATATGTTCGGTATAATACAGCTATCAGAAACGTATCGTTTCCGATAGAAAGGTAAGGTGAAAAGATGCGGCATAAGAGCGAAGAGTTAATGCAGCAGATATTGAATTACGCTGAGAAGTTTTTATTGCTGAATCATCGTTCACCTTATACCAGCGAAATTGCAGATGCGCTCGGTATAGTCAAGAGTACAGTATACAGATACCTCGTTGAGATGAACGAAAGAGGAATGTTGCGCTACCACAATGGGGAGATTGTTACTGAGAGGACGGAGAAGTTATCTCCGGATACAAAACCGGCGGCGGTGCTTGGATCAGTGTCCTGTGGTATGCCGCAGCTTGAGGAGGAATATGTCGAAGAATATGTTTCTCTGCCGGTTTCACTATTTGGAGATGGAGAGTTCTTTATCTTGCGGGCGAATGGAGATTCTATGACTGGAGCAGGTATCAACAGTGGAGATATGGTTGTTATCCGGAAGCAGAATACAGCTTCGGACGGTGATATTGTTGTTGCCCTGGTGGAGAATGAATCGACATTGAAGCGATTTTTTCTTGATACGGAAAGAAGGTGTGTACATTTGCATCCGGAGAATCCGAAGTACCCGGAGATTTACACGCAGAATTGCAGTATTCAAGGTGTTGCTGTTCATGTGATTAAGTCATTGCAAAAGTGATGACAGAGTGATGGCAGCAGGTGTAAGTTGCGATGAGATTGTCAGAGCAGATCCCAGTGAAAACAGGATATAACAGGTGGCATGGCTCGATGCTGCGGAATCGCCTGTTATTTACTCATCAACGGTTTTCAATTTCCCTTATCCGTTTGAGTGATAGTATGTGTAGATATTACTTGGAGGATTGATTGATGAGCGAAGAAGATGTATTAGTTGTAACCTGCCCGGTATGTGGCAAAGTAACTCAGAAAAGTATTTTTACCTATTCAGAAGTGAGATGTCAGAGATGCCACAGAGATCTGACGGCATTTGCAGACCTTGGTGTTGTAGTTGGCATTGATATGAATAAGAAGCGTTCTAAGGAAGATGTAGACCGTCTGGAGCGTTATATGACACATGGCAAATGTTTTCCGGCGGCTTTCGAGGATTACAGAGTATTATCACGCAGTCCCTCATTTTCTATGTAGTTCGGCTACGATTGCCAATCCGGTGGAACTGGCGGAAAAAATCTGTGGACAACCATTTGCTTCGGTGACAAAAGACGGTTCGGCGTCATCCGAGCGGAATTATCTGCTGATACAGCCACCGAAAATAAGCGGAAAGGATCAGCAATATTACGGGCAGGAATCCATTGTGTCGGTGGCGGCACAGATGCTTCCACAGTTGATGGAACAGAGGGAAAGTTTTCTTGCATTTGCAAAATCAAGAAAAAATGTGGAAGTTGTGTTAAAAGAGACAAGAGACCGGCTGGATGCGGCGGATTTTCTTACTACAGTGACTTCGGATCAGATTTCCGGTTACCGGGGCGGTTATACGCCGATCGAGCGAAAGACCATCGAACAGCAGATGATCCGTGGGGATCTGCTGGGGCTGGTGAGTACGAATGCACTGGAGCTGGGAATTGATATCGGTTCTATCGGAGTGACGGTACTGATCGGTTATCCGGGAACCCGTTCTTCTTTCTGGCAGCAGACCGGGCGTGCGGGGCGAAGTAAGAAAAGCTGTACCAACTATCTGATCCTGGATCACCTTCCGATGGATCAGTATATCGGTCTGGAGCCTGGATGGCTTTTTGATGAGAGCAGTGAACATGCGGTGATTGATCCGGATAACCTGCTGATCGAACTGGCACATATCCGTGCGGCGGCAGCAGAACTCCCGCTGTCTCTGGATGACATTGCCCGCTTCCCGGATCTCGGAGAGACGATTCCGGTACTGATGAAGATGCAGGAAGTGCGAAGCCAGAACGGTCGGTTTGCATGGGCAGGCGGCGAGTATCCGGCGGGCGATTTCTCCATGCGAAATATTGATAAGAACAAATACACGCTGTTGAATCAGGAAACCGGAAAAACGATCACGGAGATGGATGAAAGTCAGGCGTTTCGGGAGATTCATGAAGGTGCGGTTTATATCCACGACGGGGAATCTTACCGGGTGGTGAAGATGGATCTGGAGAGCAAGATGGCGTATGCGATTCCATTTAACGGAAATTATTATACGGTTGCTGGAGGCGAGACGAATATTCATGTAATCCACAGCCAGAAGGAACAGCAGTGGAACCGGATTCGGGTGCAGTTTGGTGATGTGAATGTGGCGGATTATGTCTATATGTACAAAAAACTGCAGTTCCATAACCATCAGAACCTTGGATATGAGGAACTTCGGACACCGCTGACGAAGGATTATGATACCGAAGGAACCTGGATGCATCTGCCGGAGAATCTGGTACGGGCGTATCGTGGTCTGCTGCAGGCGGATGATACGGGACGGCTGACCAGGAATAATCATTTTCAGGGCTTGTGTTTCGCTCTGAAAAATGCTGCGCAGATGGTGACGATGACAGAACAGGAGGATATCCATGTGATAACTTCCACAAATGCGCTGGAATTATCGGGTGAAACAGCGTCGGATGTATCCATTTATTTCTATGACGGCTATGTGGGCGGTCTTGGATTTTCCGAGAAAATCTATGATCTGATCCCGCAGGTGATCGAACAGGCGATTCGGATGGTGTCCGGCTGCAAATGCAAAGACGGATGTGCGGCATGTGTGGGGGATTATAAACTGGATCGCAAACTGATCCTGTGGGGATTGGAAAATCTGCGGGAAGCATCGGAGGTTCCCAAAGGTGAAAAAGTAGTTACCTGGGCAGAGTCCACCTGGAAAAGGAAAGAATTCCGACTGGAAACATTACCGGAAAAGTGGGATATTTTTTGCCGGAAAGCCAGAGAGAACGGAGGGCAGTACGCCGGATTTTTCCAGACCGTGCACCGGGTGAAAGTGAAGGATACCAGACTGATTCTTTCGGTAGACACACCATTTTTTGCACAGTGGGCGAATGGGCCGGAAAATAAACAGAGTCTGCGGAATCTGATCGGTTATTATACAGAACTTCCGGCAGGATTTCGGTTGGAAATCCGGGCGGAAAGACCGGAAAAGCGGGGAAATTTATCTGACATTACGGGTTCAGATACAAGAAAAATGTGGACAGAAAGTCACGATACAGCCGGGCGGTCTGTAGAAGACTACGATAGAGAAGAACGGGAGAAACAGGAAAAGATTCTTCGCCGTTACCGGGCGATGGATATCAGGAGAGAGAAAAAAGATGATGGATCTGAATAAACTGAATCCCTACCAGAAAGAGGCAGTGCTTGATGAGAGTCCTGCCTGTCTGGTCAATGCAAATGTAGGAAGCGGGAAGACGACCGTGTTGACGGCAAAAGTTCGCTATCTTTGCGAACAAAAAGGAGTGGCTCCAAAGGATCTGATGGTGCTTACCTTTACCAATAAGGCAGCAAATGAAATCCGGGAGCGGTTGGAAAATCTGACCGGAAAAGAGGAAGATCTGTGGTTTGGCACGTTTCACAGTGTGGCACTTCGGATGTTACAGACGATTCTTCCGGTAGAGGAACTTGGATATACGAAAGAATTTCAGGTATGCATCCCCGAAGAAGAAATGCAGATGGCACAGCAGCTGATCACGGAACAGAATCTTCAGATTAAATATAAAAACCGTTTAAAAAAGCGGCTGGATCAAAGCCGTCAGAAAAGTGGAAGAAAACCGAAAGATTACGGGGATGATTTTGAGCGGTTGTGTACTCTGCTGGAAGAAGAAAAAAAGAAACAGAATAAAATGACATACGAGGAGTTGATCTTACATACCGGACAGCTGCTTCAGAGCCACCCGGAGATTCTACGTCCGCTGTGGTTGATCATCGATGAAGTTCAGGACTGCGATCAGAGTCAGCTGGATCTTCTGGACAGTCTGATGGGAAAAGACAGTCATCTTTTTGCGGTTGGTGATCCGAATCAGGTGATCTACAGCTGGCGGGGAAGTGCTTTTCAGATTTTCTTCCAGCTGAAAAACCGCTATCAGGCGATGGAACTCAGCCTTCCGATCAATTATCGTTCTTCTGGGACGATTTTATCTGCAGCAAGACGATTTTTGCAGAATGGAAGTACGCTGGAAGGGGTAAAAAGCGAAGGCGGTAAAGTGCAGATCCGAAAACAGTATGATCCATTTCAGGAGGCGGAGGATCTGGCAGCCCGTATCCGGGAGCTTCATATGCAGGGGATTCCGTATCACGAGATTGGGATTCTGTATCGTTTGCAGAATCAGTCGGCACTACTGGAACAGGTACTTACCAGAAATGGGATTCCGGTGCATGTGGCAGTGAAAGAAAAAATGGAAGACATTCCGGTAGTGCAGTGGTTTTTCCATGTACTTCGGTTTTGCGTGAATCATTCGGATACCACGAGTGGTGTGGAAGCGTTGTGCAACAAAACGTATGGAGAGGGATGGACAACGAAAAAAGCATTACAGCAGATCCGACGCTGGGAGACGGATGGAACATTGCCGAAAAATTCTCCATTGTTTTCGGGGATGGTGAATGTTCAGGAAGATGTGTTTGTGACAGAAGAAACCGATCAATTGTGGGAAATGTTCTCACTGGATCGTTATCTGATGCCTTCCAGAGTTGGTTATCAGGAAGATAAGGCGTGTATTCTGGGAATTTTTGATGCAATTCGGAACAAGGGGAATATCAGAGAATTTTTGAATGATGTGGCTCTCTATGGACTGCCTTGGATGCACAATTCAGGGAACCAGAAGACGGAGAATATAGTAACAGGGAATTACGTTACAGAAAAGCAAAGTATAGAAGATTTGACAGCAAAATATCCAATAAATACAGCGGGTTACAGTGCGAAAGGGCAAAAAGATAGTTCCAGAGAAGAAGAAATTGACGCTGTGCAGTTGATGACGCTTCATGCCTCAAAAGGATTGGAATTTACCTGTGTTTTCATCATCGGTGTGAATGATGGTCTGTTGCCTCTGCGTGGAACCAGTTTTGATCAGGAGGAAGAAGAACGACGTCTGTTCTTCGTGGGAATGACCCGCGCGAAGGAACAGTTGGAACTTTCCTATTACACCAGCCCGGACGGTTACGGAATCCTTCCGGGTCCCGGAAAATACCTGAAAATGTTTCCGAAAGACCTGATTGAAGGTCTGGATGAACCGAAATATGCAGAAGGAAGTGCGGCGGAACATTTGCAGGCGATGAAGCGGCAGATTTTGCAGGCAAGAGAAGAGCGGACGCTGCAAATGCCAGAAGAGGACTTTCGGACAATATCGCCTGAGATAGATGTTGAAAAACTAGACACGGATCCGTGCAGGCATGAGGAAAAAGAAGAAAACCCTGCGAAGAGTGCAACCAATCATACAGATGCAGATTCCGTAGCCAACCAGCCGCGCGTAGCACACGAAAAATACGGAGTCGGAACGGTAATCTCCGAAAATGAAGACACCATTACCATCCGCTTCGATGATTATGGAGAAAAAGAACTTCTGAAGATGTTTACGGTTTTACATCCGTTGTAGATGCTGAGAACCATTCAATATTTCTGTGAATCTGCCATAAAATGTAAAAAACAATCCATGGCCGGAGTATATTCTCCGGCTTTTTTATATGCAAATCCAATCCGGAGTACCGGTGATTCTTCCAACGGAACAGATATCACGCCCTCATGTTGAAACAGACGAAAATTGCTCTCTGCAAAAAGGCTGATACCTTCTCCGACAGCAACGGCACTGATTAAAGACTCTACGCGTGCAGTGCGAAGAATCGACGGATGAATACCTGCATTTTGAAAAATCTGCATACACAGCTGATAAATGGATGTGTATGGGTGCATCAGCAGAAAAGACTGATCGGTCAGTGCTGTAACAGAAAGCTTTTGTCGTGTTGCCAGTGGATGATCTGCCGGAAGCATGACACAGATCCGGTCGGTTGCAATAGGAAAAAAATGATAATGTTCCGTATCGATCATAGATTCTCTGGCAAGAATCATGGCAAATCGCTTCTTTTCGATGCCTTCCATTAATTCGCTTTCTTCCACCTCGGTAAGAGCAAGAGAAATCTCTGGGTGTTCTTTCTGAAACAGGCGGAAACTTCCGGTAAGATGATACTGAGAGAGTACAGGAAGCGTTCCCACAGATAATTGCTGTTCCTTGGCAGTCTGATACAGAGACATCCGGTAAAGCATCTGCCGGTATTGCCGGGAAAGTTCCATTGTCATTCGACACATTAAGAAACGGAATGAGGATTCTAAATAACTGACGGGTTCGGAGATCCATTAGTTTACCCGGCATAGCAAATATCGAACTGATATTCTACGGCAATATCTCGTGAAGTGTGTCAGCGAATTTTGAATAACCGACAGCAATATCAATAATTTCTCTGAGAATCACAAATTTTCCCGTGACAAGTCATATATTTTAACGTATAGTAATAGATAGAAAACAAATGCAACCGACGATGGAAAACTTTTGGGACGCCCTTTTCCATCGTCGGTTGTATTATGAAAGAGAAGGAGAAAAAGATGTATACACTATTACTACTGTTGATTTATCTGGCATTTATCAGTCTCGGACTGCCAGATTCCCTTCTGGGTTCTGCCTGGCCGGTTATGCACAAGGCTTTTCAGGTCCCGCTGTCTTATGCGGGTCTGGTAACTATGATTATTTCCGGAGGAACCATCTGTTCCAGTTTGATGTCTGAGCGTCTGACAAAGAAATTCGGTACACAGATTGTAACTGTGTTCAGCGTGATGCTTACTGCAATCGCATTATTCGGATTTTCTACGGCTAGCGCCTTCTGGATGCTCTGTCTATGGGCCGTTCCCTATGGACTGGGTGCGGGAGCGATTGATGCTGCACTGAACAACTATGTAGCGCTTCATTATAACCCCAGGCATATGAGCTGGCTGCATTGTTTCTGGGGACTGGGAACCATTATCAGTCCGTATGTGATGAGTTATGCACTGACCACATCGGTGTGGCAGAACGGATATCGCATGGTATCTTTTATCCAGATCGGAATAGCATTGATTCTTTTCGTGACACTGCCGATATGGAAGGTGAATAAAAAGGAAACTGCGCAGGAAGAAAAGGCAGAAGAAGAGATGGTAGGCATCAAAGGTGCACTGAAGATCAAAGGCGTTCCGAATCTTCTTCTTGGATTTTTCTCCTATTGTGCACTGGAATCAGCAGTGATTCTGTGGGGAAGCAGCTATCTGGTAGGAGCAAAGGGAATCTCTGCGGAACGTGCAGCAGCCTTTGCGTCCCTGTTTTGCATCGGTATCACACTTGGAAGATTTCTGGCAAGCTTTATTACAGAGAAAATGGGAGACCACAAGATGATTCGTCTGGGCATCGCTATCATTCTTGTTGGATGTATCGGTATGCTGTTACCGGTATCCATCGATGAATTTGCACTGTTTGGTCTGGTTATTATGGGACTTGGCTGTGCACCGATTTATCCATCTATCATCCATGCAACACCGTCCAATTTCGGAGAGAAGAACTCCCAGGCGATCATCGGTATCCAGATGGCGAGTGCTTATGTGGGATCTACTTTTATGCCGCCGCTGTTCGGACTGATCGCAAACCATATTTCTGTCGGTTTACTTCCGGTTTATGTATTGTTCTTCCTGATTCTGATGTTCTTTATGCTGGAAAAGACATTTAAACTGGTGAAATAGTAATAATCAAACAGCTTCCGGGTTACGTGTCAGTTTCCTGAAAGCTGTTTTTGATTTGCATAATTTTATTTGTAATAGAAAAGGATATAACTATGTATAAAGAAAACAAGGATATAACATTACAATATTATAATCAAAATGCCGGTTCTTTTGTCAGCGGTACAGTTCACGCAGATCTGACAGATACATTGAATCGGTTTTTAAGCAGACTGGAACCGGGAGCGGCAATTCTTGATTTTGGCTGCGGTTCCGGCAGAGATACCAAATATTTTCTGGAACATGGATATCAGGTGGAGGCCATAGACGGATCCGAAGAACTGTGTAAAATCGCCAGTGCCTATACAGGAATTCCGGTACGCCAGATGTATTTTCAGGATCTGGATGTCCGGGAGCAGTATGACGGTATCTGGGCGTGTTCTTCGATTCTGCATCTGGAAAAAACAGAATTAAGATCTGTGCTGAAAAAAATGGCGGATGCCCTGCGTCCCGATGGATGGATCTACACTTCTTTCAAATATGGAGAGTATGAAGGGATGCGAAACGGCAGATATTTCACGGATTTCACCTGGAGCAGTTTCCAGAGATTCATCCGTGATACTGAGTCACTTTCCATAGAAGAATCCTGGGTGACCGGTGATGTGCGTCCGGGAAGGGAAGAAGAAAAATGGTTGAATCTGCTGTTGCAGAAGCGATAATAGAGAATGGCACAAAAACCATCCGTTGTATCAGTGAAATCCTTATTTATTCCGTGCAATTTCAATAAAATCCCTGGCGTATTTGGGAAGATAAGTTCCCCTGCGAAAAGCGATGCTCAGTGTTGTAAAGATTCCTTTTTCACCGACAGAAAAACAAGCCGGTTTTCTGGAAAATCCCATATTCTGTATATATGTTTCCGGCGTAAAACACATGTCCATTCCCTGCATACAAAGTTTTACACAGGTCTCCGTGTTCCGGCTTCGAACCGGTACACGGGGCTGGACACCGGCGCGATCCAGGGCTTCAAGAACCAGTTTTCCGGTGGTCTGTTCCGGAAAATGGAGAATAAAAGGTTCGCTGGCAAGCGTGGACAGATCGATTCTCGGATACTGGTCGGAGGGAGACGGATATCCGGAAGATGCCAACGGATGATCCGGTGGCATAACCAGAAGAATTTCCTCTCTTTTCAGCAGTTCGTATTCCAGTTTTGGATGTTCCCTCGTCTCATTAAAAATCCCAAAATCAAGCTGATCATTCAACAGAAGTTTTTCCTGAATAGAGTATGCCTCTTCCCAGATGCTGACATTGACATTCGGATATTTTTCTGAAAATTCTGCCATAATCTGTGGAATCATACAGCTGCTTCGCATCAGTGGAACAGCAATATTCAATTCCCCTTCGTTATTTTCCGTCAGATCTTTCAGTTCTTTTTCCCAGTCTTGTTTTACCTGAAGAATTTTACGGGCGTATTCCATGTATTTTCTTCCGGTATAGGTCGGTACATAAGTATTTCCATTTCGGCTGAAGAGTTTCGCCCCCATTTCCCGTTCCAGCTTTTGCAGATGCTTGGTGAGTGTGGGCTGGGAAATGTAGAGTTCCTGCGCTGCTCTGGTAAGATTCTGGTGTTTGGCGATACATAAAATATAGTGCAATTCACTGTAGTTCATAAAATCCCCCTGACTATTCTGTTTTGGCATAAAATTTATGTAAAATATGAATTTGACTTCCTGTACTGCCTATTTTACAATATTTTCTATCAGCTTATCAAGACATATCTTATTGAGGGAGGAAAAACAAATGAAAAATTGGCTGGAAAAACAGTTTCGGTTGTCAGAATTTCATACGGATGTCAAAACAGAGATTCTTGCCGGACTGACTACTTTTGTTACTATGGCATACATTCTTGCTACTGTACCAAACATCATGTCTGGAGCCGGATTTGACAAACATGTAACTCTGACGATTATGATTCTTCTGATTATCGTGACTACCTGTGCGATGGCATTGTATACCAACCGTCCGTTTGCATTGGCACCGGGACTTGGAAGCGTGGGTATTATCGCGTCTATGATTACGAATGAGGGTGTCAGCGCACCGATTGCAGCAGGCGTTATTTTCTGGAGTGGTGTACTTTTTATTATCATTTCTTTTCTGGGACTGCGGGAAGCCGTTGTGCGTGTGATTCCAGTCAGCCTGAAACAGTCAGTAAGTGCCGGTATCGGTCTGTTTATTGCGCTTCTGGGAGCAAAAAACTGTGGGCTGATCGTAGCAAATGATGCGAAAAACTGCCTGTCTTTTGGTGATCTTGCTTCTCCGTCCGTTATCGTGGCAGCCATTGGTTTTCTGATTCTGATGGTTATCAAGGCACGGAATGTTCCGGGTGGTATGATTCTGGCAATTGTGCTGACTACGATTGTGGGAATTCCGTTCGGTGTGACACATGCTCCGGAGCAGATCTTTTCTCTTCCGGCTGGTATTGGCAAACAATTTATGAATATTGATTTTCTTGGAGCACTGAATTTTGCTTATATTCCGTTCCTGATCGCCTTGTTTGTACCGGATTTCTTCTCTACTTTTGGTACGGTTCTCGGTGTTGGAGCGAAAGCAGGATACCTGGACAAAGACGGCAATCTGCCGGGTATTGATAAATGTTTTAAAGTAGATGCTATTTCCACAAGTCTTGGAGCACTGTTCGGTATGCCGAGCATGACCACATATCTGGAATCTTCTGCGGGTGTGGAAGCAGGTGGTAAGACAGGACTTACGGTCATCTTTACCAGTATTTTCTTTGGAATTTCTCTGTTCCTGGCACCACTGGCTCTTGTGATCCCGTCAGCAGCAACCGGTCCGGTACTGATCTTTATTGGAATCAATATGTTGAGTGCAATGAAAAACATTGATTATTCCGATATCACAGAGTATATCCCGGCATTTTTGTGTGTGACCTTCACAATTTTTGCCAACAACATCGCAAATGGTATCTGCGTGGCACTGCCGGCATATCTGGTAATGAAGATTGCAACCGGTAAGATCAAAAAAATCGATCCGGTGATGTATGTTCTTGTGGCTGTTTGTCTCTTATATTTTTATTCTATTGTATAAATGAGGTGAAAACAGATGGAGAAGATTCAGCTGTTGATAAAACATGCGAAAGTATTTAATTCGTATCTGAAAAAATTTATCGATGCAGATGTCTCTGTAAAAGATGGAAAATTCTACTATATTGACAGAAAGCACGAAAATCTGTTTGATGCGGAACATACAATCGATGCAGATGGGCAATACATGATTCCCGGTATGGTTGATATCCACATGCATATTGAGAGTTCTATGACAACGCCGGGCTCTTTTGGAAACTGTGCAGCGAAAAATGGTGTCACCACAGTGGTTTCCGAACCACATGAGATGGCAAATGTCAAAGGGGTTCGCGGAATCCTTGAGATGATATCTGCGGCAAAAGATGCACCCATTGATATTTTCTACGGGATTCCGAGCAGCGTTCCATCGACCAGTGAAAAACTGGAAACCACCGGCGGTGTGATTGATTTTGAGGCGATGAAGCATCTGCTTGGTGAAAAAGATGTGGTCTGCGTTGGCGAGATTATGAATTATCGGGAAATTATCCGGGAAAATCATCTGGAGATCTCAAAATTTCTGGATTATCTGCGGCAGGAACATCCGGGATATGTGATTGAAGGACATTGTCCGTCTCTGGTGGATCTGGATCTTGCAAAATTCCTGTATCTTGGCATTAATGGAGATCATACAGAACATACCCTGGAAGAGGTAAAACAGCGGATCGAAAATGGAATGTTCTTTGAGATCCAGGATAAGATGTTGAAGCCGGAAGTGTTATCGTATATCTGTGAAAATCATTTATTTGAATATTGTTCTTTTGTGACAGATGATACGATGGCAGATGTTTTATATGAACAGGGGCATCTGAATACTGTAGTACAAAAGGCGATAGAGATGGGCTTTCCAAAGGAACAGGCGATTTACTGCGCGACCTATACACCGTGTCAGAAAATGCATTTTTATGACCGGGGTGTGATTGCTCCGGGAAAACTGGCAGATTTTATCCTTCTGAAGGATCCGGCAAAATTACTGGAGCCTGAAACGGTATTTAAGAATGGAATTTCCATCTATAAAAAAGAGGACAGACAGGCATTCCCCGTAGAACCATATGCATTCCCGGAAGATTTTTATCACAGTGTTTCCATTCCGGAAGTAACACTTTCGGATTTTGATGTTAAAGTTCCGGTCGAAGAAGGGGAAGTAACGGTCCGTGCGATGGAAGTACATCCGGATCGCACCCAGACCACGGAGAAACTGGTAACCATGCAGGTAAAAGAGCACAAGATCTGCTGGCAGGAAAGCGAATGTCTGCTGGCGATGGTTCTGGAACGCCATGGGAAAAATGGAAATATCGGTTATGGATTTCTGACAGGTTCGTGTCAGAGAGAGGGAACCGTAGCAACTACATTTTTTCATGATCACCATAATCTGTTTGTTGCGGGAAATGATCCGGAGGATATGTTGTTCGCCGTACAGAGAATCGGAGAATTGCAGGGCGGTTTTCTTACAGTAAAAGATGGGCAGATTCTCTCGGAACTTGCATTACCTGTCTGTGGAATTCTTTCAGAGGCATCCATTGAAGCAACAGGAAGCGCGCTGAAAGAAGTGCGGGAAAGTCTGATCACTCTGGGATATGAACATCATAATCCGATCATGTCTGTGGGAACGCTTGGACTCCCTGTAAGTCCTGCATTAAAACTGACCGATCATGGATTGATCGATGTAAAAAGAGGAGAAATCGTGCCTCTGGTGTTATCCTGTTCTTGATTTTTTTACAGGATTTGCTATATACTGTTTCATAGTTCATCGTTCCACATTGGTCTCGCCACACCGATGTCATCCATCTTGCAGCTGGTGCTGTGTCTGGCAGGAATGGTGTATGTGAATAAGCGATACATGAAACGATAAGAGATCAGAGAACTTTTAACGGTGGTTCTTCCATATCGAATAACAGATCATTTGTTTCCATAACAGAGAGATTCTTTTTGATTGCAAAGAGCAGGACGGAATCTCTTTTGTTTTTGGGATAGAGCTGACCGGTTGCGGCACAGTTTAATGCACGCTGGGTATCCGTCAGATCGAGTCCAAGCGCAAGACAAAAAGCCAGAACCTTATCTCTGGAAGGTGTTCTGGTTCCGTTGAGAAGCTGATAACCGTAATTTCGCTGGATCATAGAGTTGCGGATCAGGTCGGCGGCAGACAGCTCTCGTTCCCGGAGCTTTTCGGAGATAAAATCGGCAAAAGAGCAGCTGATATGTTCCTGTTTCAACGTTTCTGTATAAGCCTGTAATTCCTCGGGCGTTTTTGCAGAAGAAAGAATCTGCATCAGTTCATTTGTATTTTTGGATTTCTCAGATGGTTTCATAAATTTGGCAGCTCCTTGCATTATAAGTGAGGGTATTATATAATTTTTCCTGTACGAATGCAAGAGGGGGAGTTTTATGACACGGGCAGAAGAATACCGTTTATCGCAGTATCAGCATCTGGGCGCATTGAGAGAAGATAAATCCATTGACCTGGTAAGAAATCAACAGACAGGTCTTATCGGAGTACAGAAAGTGATTTCTTCGGAGCTGTATCCGGTGTATTTGTTTTTAAAAGAACATACGAATCCGTATCTTCCGGTCATTTATGAATGTATCCAGCTGGACGAAAATCGTCTGCTTATCATCGAAGAATATGAAACCGGAAAAAATCTGGAAGAATGTCTGGAAAGTGGTATGAAGTTTTCTGAGGCAGAAGCCGCCGGGATGATCCGTGATCTGTGTATAGCGTTGCAGCCACTTCACGATGCAAAACCGCCGATCATCTGCCGGGATCTGAAGACGGAAAATGTCATGCTTACCGCCGATCACAGGATCAAGCTGATTGATTTTGACATTGCCCGCCAGTATCAGCCGGGAAAACACAGAGATACGGTGATGATGGGAACGGAAGGGTACGCGGCACCGGAACAGTTTGGATTTTCACAGACCGATGCGAGGACGGATATTTACGGACTGGGTGTGCTGTTTAATTATCTTCTGACAGGAAAATTCCCGGTGGAAGAAAAAGCAGCCGGGCAGATGGGAGAGATTATTTCGCACTGCACTGCCATGAATCCGGAAGAACGGTATCAGAATGTTACAGAACTGATGCGTGCACTGGAGAAAGCAGCTGTACAAAAATCTTCGGGGCAAATGGAAGTGTCTGTGACAGCATCGAATCATGTTAAGAAAAATCGCGATATGTCCTGGGCACCTCCGGGATTTCATTCCGACAATTTCTGGAAAATGATTCTGGCAGGACTAGGATATCTGTTTGTCGCATGGATCTGTTTTTCCATGGATTTTCATAACACGAACGGAACAACGGCAAATACGGCAATTCAGTATGTAAACCGAATCTGTCTGTGGAGTTCGCAGATGGCAAGTATTTTTCTGATCGGTGACTACCGGGGTGTCCGCCGGAAGATTCCACTTTTAAATCATCCCGCGAGATTCATTCGCATCATCGGAGATGTTTTGCTGTATATGGCGCTGTTTGTAGCAGCGGTGATGATTGCGATGATCCTGGAAGGTTTATTCTGAAAAAGTGTATGCTGTGTGCATACCATAAAATAATATAGAATCTGTATGATGAAGGAAGCACAGGAAAATGATTCCGGGCTTCTTTCTTTTTATGTTGACAGAAGCGGTTCGGAAACATTTTCTGGAAAAAAGACAGAAAAATGGAGAGGAATACGATGGAAAAGGAAAACAAAAAAGACACCAAATTATGCAAACACTGTAAAACCGAAATCCCAAAAGATGCAAAAGTATGCCCGAACTGCCGGAAAAAACAAAAAGGAATCGGCAAATGGATCGCGATTGCGGTTGTTGTCGTCATCCTTATCGCAGCGATGTCCGGGGGCGAGAATAAACCGAAAAAAGTAGAAACAGCGGATGCAGAAAGTTCTGAAACCACGACGGAAAGTGCGACAGATACTTCTGAAGATCGGGAAGAAAAGAATACATTCGGAATCGGCGAGACAGCAGAGATGAACGATGTACAGGTGACGATGGTCAGCTATTCTGAAAACGAAGGCTCTGAATACAACAAACCGACCGATGGTAATGAATATGTCATGGTAGAATTCGAGATTGTGAATAATTCGGAAAACGAAATAACTGTCAGCAGCGCATTGAGCTTTGACGGCTACGCAGATGACTATGCGTTGAACTATTCTTTTGCCGCCATGATGGAAAATGAAACCAGTAACCAGCTGGACGGAACAATAGCTCCTGGAAAGAAAATGGATGGAATGGTCGGCTTCGAAGTCCCGAAAGACTGGAAGACGATGGAGATCCATTTTAAGGATGATGTCTGGAGTAACAGTAAATTTAAGTTTGAGATTGAGAAATAGAAACAATAGTTGAATATATCAAAAAGTTTACAATCGTGTAGACAACTACTATAATATCTACACGATTGTAAACTATAGTAGAACACGAAAAGTAGTCGTTCTTGTACACAAATCTTTTAAAACAATTCTCTATCCTGTACGTTTTGAATTGAGAAAGTATAATGATCTTATACTTCATCAAAAGGAAATGAGACAGATATCATATGAAAACTCAGATGAAAGAAATTTTAAGTATCATATGGAAATACAGTCGCTTATGGGGCTGTATGAAATTATTGAATTCTGTTTTAACAGCAATCATTGTTCCGGTGAATACTGTGCTTCTTCAAAGGATAGTAGACGATATTTTAATTTTATTACAGGAGAATCGTTTCCACTTCATATTGAATACGCATTTGGTAATATTTATAGCTGGTGTATTTTCAGAAGTGCTTTTGACGGGGTTGGATCGCTATGTGGAAATTCGATTCGATATGCAAATAACGGATCGGTTGGAAAAAGAGATTGTGCGGAAATACAGAAAGCTGGATTACAGCTGCTATGAAGATCCGCAGACTTATGACAGTATTTCGAGAATTTCGCAGAATCCAGGTGAGAAAATCAGAATGATTTTCTGGAAACTGTGTGAAATGGTGAGAATTATAATCTTGCTGATCGGGTATCTGCTGATTTTTCAACAGGCATCCCCGTTGTTAGTGGGTATCTTTCTGCTATTTTTACCCCCTATGTTGTATGAAAATTATAAGGCAGGATGTCTGTGGTATGATTTATATTCCAGGCAGACGGCAGATGAACGAAAAATTGCTTATTATGAAAGATTGCTGACCGGAAAGACAAGTCTGGCGGAACTGAAAATATATCAGGCAACGGATTACATAGAAAAACTTTGGAAAAAACAAAGCAGTAAACTGAGAAAAGAAAAAGAGGAGACGCTGATCAGAGTAGAGAAAACTTTGTTAAGAAAAAGTACATTTGCTGCATTGTGGTATCTGTGTTCCGGAGGATTCCTGCTATATGGTGTGATTACCGGACGGATTTCTGTTAGTATGTTTCTGGTCTTATTCCAGACGATTCTGAACATTGTCGATATGGTCAATGGTTTACTGGAAACTTTTGGAAATTTTTCCAGAGAGATTCAGGAAATGTCGTATCTTCATTCCTTTTTTGCGTTAAAAAATATTCCGGAACGAAAAGGATGCATAGACAGACCTGTCCGCCGGATCCGGTTTGAGCATGTTTGTTTTTCTTATCCAAACGCGGGAACGGAAACTTTACATGATATCAATTTTGAACTGGATCTTTCAAAAAGTACTGCCATTGTAGGTGAAAATGGTTCCGGAAAAACCACGATCATAAAATTATTATGTGGGCTATATCAGCCGACCAGTGGGAGGATTTTGTTTGATGAATATGATATAAGAAATCTGAACAATGGTGAGATTGGAAAAGCTATCAAAGTGGTATTTCAGGATTTTTTTCAGTATGAGCTGACAATTCGTGAAAATATTGGTTTTGGAAATTTAGCCAGGATTTCTCATGATCTGGAATTGCAGGAAGTTCTGGATGCGGTGCATCTGGAAGAACTAAAGAAACTTGGACTGAATACCAGTCTCGGAAAACTGGAACATGAGGGGATAGATTTATCCAGAGGGCAATGGCAGCGATTGGCTGTCGGCAGGATTTTCCTGAATGATACCGGTTATGCAGTCCTTGATGAGCCTACGGCATCTGTGGATCCGGTATCAGAATATAATATGTATCAGTTATTTTATTTGCTGTTACGATCCAGAGGAAGTCTGATGATTTCACATCGTCTGGCAAGTGCAAAGATGGCGGATCATATTCTGGTACTGAAAAACGGAACAATAGCAGAACAGGGAAACCATACAGAGTTGATGAAAAATCAGGAGTTGTATCATGAACTATTCTGCAGACAGGCAGAATGGTATCAGTAGGAGAACTGGAAAATGAAAAAACTATTATTACGCTCATTGAGAGATATCCACCGAATTGTTCCGCGTACACTTGTTCTTCAGATCATCTGTATGATGTTACAGTCGCTGATGGCGGCAATAACGATCTGGTTGACGTCCGTTTTTCTTAATCTGCTTTACCAAAAAGATTTCAAAAGCAGCCTGATCTGTTTCTGTATGATTCTGGCAGTTTTTGTTCTGTCAGAAGTAGCAAACAGTATCTTTTATTCTTGTATGGTCAGAATTGATTTTCAGACAGGACAGCAATTACAAATAGAACTTGGAGAAAAAGGAACCCGGTTGTCAATGATCTGTTATGAAAATACAGAAACAAATAATATGCTGAAACGGGCAAAAAACTGTATTGAGCAGGAACGTTTTTCGGTTCTGAGTTTATCGGTATTTAATATACTGGCAGAATTTCTTAAAGTAAATGGCACGTTGCTTGTACTGGCTGGATTTCATCCGGTTCTTGTGGGGATATCTTTGTTGAGCGTGTTCCCATATCTCATTGTGCGACTGGTCCGGGGAAAAGAATTTTATGAGTTAAAAAGATATCAGGCAGCAGGAGAACGACGCAGAAATTATCTGTATCATCTATTTGGAGATAAGCAGGCAGTAAAAGAACTTCGAATCTTTAAAATCGAAGATTATATTGAGCAGAAAATGTATGCGGCACGGGATAATATGAAGCAGGAAGTCTGGAATTTTAAGAAACGTGATATGCGTAGTTTACTGATATGTGAGATTTTCTGTAAAAGCGGATATCTACTGAGTATTTTTAGTACAATACTACTCTTATTACATCAGGTATTGGATGTGGGAATGATGGCGGCAGCCTTAGCAGCATTTACTTCATTTCAGACAGCAGCAAAGTATTTTCTGGTCAGTCTTGGCCGGATTCCGGAATGTGCAGCATTCGTAAAAGATTATTATGATTTTATGGATATGGAAGAAGCGGAAAAGGGAACGGAAAAACTCTGTTCAGATTTTGACAGCATCAAAGTAAAACAATTAAGTTTTTCTTATCCAGGGAGAAAAACTCCGGCAGTTTCGAATCTTTCTTTTACAATAAAACGAAACGAAGTTGTCGCTATTGTAGGAAATAACGGTAGTGGGAAAACAACACTGGTAAAATTACTGACGGGCTTGTATCAAGCACAAAAAGGACAGATATATTACGGAAGGCAAAACCTGCGATCTCTTGATCCGGAAGAATTTTATAAACAAATTTCTTTTGTCAGCCAGGATTTTATAAAGTATGAATTGACTGTAAGAGAAAATATTGGGATTGGCGACTGGAAGCAGATAGAAAATACGGATAAAATATACATGCTTTTGCATCAGGTTGGGTTAGAGACATTCACTTCCCAGGCATCTGTAAATCAACTATTGGGAGATGAATTCGGCGGCAGAGAACTTTCTGTAGGGCAATGGCAGAAACTTGCAATTGCAAGAGGAATGATGAAAGACAGCAGTGTTATTTTTCTGGATGAGCCAACAGCAGCTCTGGATCCGCTTATGGAAACGAAAGTATTAAAAATGTTTCTGAAAATTGCCAGAGAAAAAACAGCAATCATCGTATCGCACCGAATTGGAATCTGTAAAGAAGTGGATAAGATCATCGTCATGAAAGAAGGAAAGATAGCAGAGATTGGAAATCATGAGGAGTTGTTAGCTGAAAAAGGAGAATATTACAGGCTTTATACGATGCAACAGAAATGGTATGAAGAATAATTCATTTACTTATCTTTATCAGTATATTATAATAACAGTATCAAAATCAGCGAGGAAGCAGACAATGTGTAAAATACTTATACTTATAAAGAAATCAAATAATATGATAGGATCCGAACTCTATATATCGCAAAACATAAAAACGGCGATTGGATATGTAGAGTAAGAAGAGATCGCCAACAAATATGTTTTGTGATATCTTATGAAAATTCATTTCAAAAGGAGAAAACGCATGACATATTTGAATGGAAAAGATATTCTGCCTGAGGAACTTTTCATACAGGTTCAGGAATACTGTGCAGGAGAACTGATCTATATTCCGAAAAAAGATGGTACAAGACAAAGCTGGGGAAACAGCACGGGAATAAGAAAAGAACTGGATGAAAGAAATCAGATGATCCGTGAGAAGAAGAAAAATGGATGTTCTCTGAAAGAACTTACGGAGGAATTTCATTTGTCGATATACAGTTTAAAGAAAATTTTGTACCATTGATTTTTTAAAATTAATATTGTATTATATTAATAACAGGACTCCCCACACCTCTCACGCAAGTGATGTGTCCCATGGGGAGACATTTTGTATTATGGAGGCGTAGTATGGTAAAACCAATTATGAGAGATATCTTTTTCCTGAATCAGCCATCTGAGCCGGCAACTGAGTCGGACCGGAAGACAGGGATGGATCTGCTGGATACTTTGAAGGCACATGAAGAAGAGTGTGTTGGTATGGCAGCGAATATGATCGGGGTAAGGAAAAATATCATTGCCGTGCACATGGGATTTATGAATGTTTTGATGTATAATCCGAAGATCATCAAAAAGTCAGGGGCGTATGAGACGGAAGAAGGGTGTCTTTCTCTGGCAGGGGTGAGAAAATGCATGCGGTATCAGGAGATTGAAGTGCAGTATCAGGATGTCAATTTCAAACAGCAGCGACAGACGTATTCCGGCTGGATCGCGCAGATCATACAACATGAAATAGATCATTGCCGCGGAATATTGATATAAATAAAAAGACTAAAATCTGTACCATATACATGGTAAAAGAGTAATTATGTTTCCAGCTATGTGAAAAATCTGATTTTTCATATGAGCATTAAAGTGAAATTAACTAATGGATTAAAACGGGTACTTGTGAAAGTATGGAACAGTTACAAAATCAAAATAAATGAATGATAGTAGAAAAGGAAAAAACAAACATGAAAAAAGAAAATGGAATTGCGTTACTCCCTATCGGCGTGTTCCTGGTATTGTATCTGGGGCTTGGAATTTTGTTTGAGTATGTGTTAAAGATTCCGATGGGATTTTATAACGTGCCGATCGTCGTAGCGTTTCTGGCGGCGATTTTGGTGGCGTGTGTACAGAATCGGAAAGTAAATTTTGATAAAAAACTGGAGCTGATGGCGCAGGGTGTGGGCGATAAGAATATCATTACGATGTTATTGATCTTTCTGACCGCCGGCTGCTTTGTCGGCGTTGTCGGAAGAAGCAGTGCGGAGAGTGTGGCCTATTTTATGCTGGCGCTGATTCCGGCGCGGTTTTCGGTTGCAGTGCTGTTTGTAGTGGCCTGTTTCGTGTCGGTGGCAATGGGAACCTCCGTGGGAACGATCACCTTGCTGACACCGATCGCAGTTGCGGTATCTGCTGCATCCGGGTTTGATCTTCCGTTTTGTGTCGGAGCGGTCATGGGTGGTGCAATGTTCGGGGACAATCTTTCCTTTATTTCCGATACAACAATCGCAGCCTGTAACGGACAGGGCTGCGAGATGAAAGATAAATTCCGGGAAAACTTCTGGATCGCATTTCCGGCGGCGGTGATCACACTGGCTCTGATCCTGATTCTGTCTTTTCAGACAGAGATTCACGGAAGAGTCGATCAGTCGTACCATCTGCTGCAGGTACTTCCCTATGTGCTGGTTCTGATCGGTGGAATCATCGGTATCAATGTGTTTGTCGTTCTTCTTACCGGTATCGCCTCCGGTGCCCTGATCATGCTGCTTGGCGGACATACCACACCGACCGATCTGCTGGCAAATATGGGTTCCGGCGTCTCGGGTATGTTTGAGACCTGTATGGTGGCGATCCTTGTTGCAGCCATGTGTGCGCTGATCCGGGAATATGGCGGATTTGATGCGTTGCTCGGCTGGATCCACCGGATCTTTAAGGGAAAACGCGGCGGGCAGCTGGGTATGGGACTGCTAGTCGGAGCGATGGACATTGCAACTGCCAACAATACTGTTGCAATCGTAATGGCGAATCCGATTGCAAAAGAAATGGCCCAGGAATACTGTGTGACACCGAAGAAAACAGCTTCGTTACTGGATACTTTTTCCTGTATCTTTCAGGGAGTCATCCCTTACGGTGCACAGATGCTGGTAGCCATCTCGGCGGCACATGAACTTGGATACGAGATTTCCGCCTTCCATATCATGCCACGGCTGTTTTATCCGATGTTTCTGCTTCTGTGTTCTTTGATCGCTATCTTTGGAGTCGAGAAAAAACAGAGGTAACATCCGATATAACCGGCAGAGCATCGGAAAGAGGACAGCACAAAAAGTTGCGCTTACAAAATAAGAAGAGTGACAGAAAACGCATTTCACGCATATGGTAAATCAGATAGATAGCTGGGTATCGTCTCACAGATGCGGTGGGACATATCAGGAAGCGGGGAATGCGATATGAGTAACAAAACATATGATCGATTAAAATGGCTCGCCATGTATTTTCTGCCAGCTTTGGGAACGTTGTATTTTGCACTGGCTGGCATCTGGGGACTTCCCTACGGAGAACAGCTGGTGGGAACCATCACGGCAATTGATACGTTTCTCGGTGTGATTCTTGGAATCAGCAAATCAAAATATAACAAATGCAGTCACTAACAACTTCATACCAGAGCGTGTCTGAAAACACGAGAACTCTTGCAGGCGAACAGAGCTGGCAGGAGTTCTTTTTATGCTGCGATGTATCTGAAAAAGCTGGCAGTCACTGGTTTCTCAGTCAAATCAACGATCTTCATATTCCTTTTCGTGCAGGTTTGTAGTAAAATATAAGAACGATTGTCAATGCAAACTGGTATATTTGCGACTACAGGAAAAGAACAAACAAGGAGAACAAGGAATGATACAGGCAGTAATTTTTGATATGGATGGAACACTGATTGACACAGAAAAATATTACCGGATCTGCTGGCCACAGGCACTGGCGCATTTTGGTTATACGATGAGTGATGAGCAGGCACTTTCCATGCGTTCGCTGGGACAGCCATATGCGCCGGAGCATCTGAAAGAAATGTTTCAGGATCCCGATCTGGACTATCCGGCGATTCGTGTATATCGGAAACAGCTGATGGAAGAATATCTGGAACGGGATGGAATCCAGATCAAACCGGGAGCTGTAGAACTTCTTGAATATCTGAAAGAAAAGAAGATCCAGCGTGCGATCGCTACGGCAACTGATACGGAACGCGCGGCACGATATCTGAAACAGATCGGACTGTACGAGTACTTTGACCGGATCATCTGTGCAAATATGGTCAAGTGCGGAAAACCGTCACCGGATATTTATATCTATGCCTGCCAACAGCTGGGACTGGATCCGTCTGCATGCATGGCGGTAGAGGATTCACCGAACGGAGTGACCAGTGCGTACCGTGCAGGCTGTCAGGTTGTCATGGTACCGGATCAGACAAAACCGGACGCGGAACTTCAGAACATGTTAACCGCATGTGTGGATTCGCTGGATCAGATAAAAGCACTGTTTCAATAAAGGCAATAACACACTAATGTAAATGTAATACAGAAAATACGAGAGATCTGCAGGGGATGGGCACTGTCGTATGTGAAAAAATATAAAAATATGGAGAAGAGCTATGGCAGAAAAAATGGAAAAGGATGCAGCAGAACTTCCCGGTATCAGCAGAAAAGCAGAAGAACACCAGCTGGCATATGTGATCGGGGTTGCCAAGGAGCATCTGGTACAGGCGCGTAAAGCCATACGAGAGGCAAATGAAGATCTTGCCGATCTGATGGAAGTTTACGATGCAAAAGATAAAGAAGGTCTGACACTCTGGAACAATGCTACGGCGCGTCTGAAAGAATATAAACAGAATATGGTGCGCCTGGAAAAAGCCAGAAAGAAACCGTATTTTGGCAGAATTGATTTTCTTGCAGAAGAAAAACAACAAAAAGAAGCGTATTATATCGGTCGTGTTGGAATCTCCGGGGATGATACACAGCCGTTAGTATTGGACTGGCGTGCACCGATTGCTTCTGTTTATTATGAAAGCGGTCTTGGTCCCTGTTCGTATACCGTTCTTTCCGAGGGGACGCATACGATCGATCTGGAAAGGAAACGGACGTATGAGATTGAAAATGACCGGTTGAAAGACTACTTTGACTCGGATGTGGTAGCCAATGATGAACTTCTGACCAAATACCTTGCTAAAAGCAAAAAAAACGTACTTGGAGAGATCATTGCAACCATTCAGAAAGAACAGAATCTGCTGATCCGTCGCTCCCCCAGGACTAATCTGATTGTTCAGGGTGTGGCGGGTTCCGGAAAGACCACAGTGGCGATGCACCGGATTTCCTATATTCTTTATAATTACAAAGAGGATTTCCGCCCGGAAGATTTTTATATTATCGGGAGCAATAAAATTTTGCTGAATTATATCACCGGTGTTCTGCCGGAGCTGGATGTATACGGGATTTGTCAGATGACGATGGAAGAGCTGTTTATCCGCCTTCTGTATGAGGAATGGGATGGAAAAATATACAGCGTTCATCCGGTATCTCAGGAAGCTTGGCAGGAACAGAAAGGAAGTACTGCCTGGTTCGAAAAACTGGAAGCGTACTGTCAGGCATACGAAAATCAGGAGATTCCACAGGAGGCGATCGTGATGGAAAAAACGGGTGTGCGTCTGATGCGTCCTGCGATGATCCGGGAGTATCTGCGTGACAATCCGCTCCTTTCGATGGAAAGCAAGATCCTGATGTTGAATAAAATGCTGTATGCCCGCTATGAAAATGTGATCACGGGAAAAGTGATCTCTTTCACAGAAAAAGAGCGGAAAATACTGGACAAAAAATACAGCACTTACTTTGGCAACGGAAAATGGAATGGTTCCGTGCGAACTTTTTATCAGAATTTTCTCCGTGCACAGCAGCAAGAGGGAATTCCTATCGAAATACCAGATACATCGTTTGATGTGTACGACCTTGCGGCGATGGCATATATCTATAAACGGATCAAGGAAACCGATCCGGTGAGGGAAGCAAGCCATGTGGTCATCGATGAAGCACAGGACTTTGGTATGATGGTATATCGCTGCCTGCACTACTGTATGCGGGGATGCACCTATACTGTTATGGGAGATACTTCTCAGAATATCCATTTTGGACAGGGGTTAAATGACTGGGAAGAACTTCGCAGACTGATCCTGCGGGGAACATACGATGCATTCGGACTGCTTCGGAAAAGCTATCGAAACACGGTGGAAATCTCAGAATTTGCCACGGAGATCCTTCGGCATGGAGATTTCCCGATCTATCCGGTGGAACCGATCATTCGCCACGGAAAGCAGGTGAAGGTGCAAGCCAGTGCAGATACAGTTGCTATGAAAGATGCAGCAGCAAACCAGATTCAGGAATGGCAAAAAAACGGATACGAAACGATCGCTGTAATCTGCCGCGATGAGATGGAAGCCAAAGAGGTGTCGGATCTGTTACAGGATACTCCGAATCTGATGAATTACACACCGGAACGCAGTCAGTTCGGAGAGGGAATCATGGTTCTCCCGGTGGTGTATACCAAGGGGCTGGAATTTGACGCGGTACTTCTGTGGAATCCGACAAAAGAACAATATCCACAGGATAACGGGCATATCAAACTGTTGTATGTTGCCGCTACCCGTGCACTTCATGAACTTACCGTACTGTATCAGGATACTCTTACGGATATTATTGTAACCGAAGTACCGAAAGAGAAACATATGCAGGAATTCCAGACTGAAAGTCTGCAAAAAGCGAAAGAATACGCAAAACCGGTACACACGCAGAAAGAGATCGAACAGCAGCGGAGAGAAGAGGGCGACAGGGATCGGCAGGCAAGAGGCTATCTGGGTCCTCGAAAGATCCAGTTGAAAAAGGAACAGGAAATTGCCGGAACAGAGACACCGGTGCTAATTCCAAAACCGTTTGAAGTACATCAGGCACTGATTCCCAAAAACAGAAATCTGTTAAAGAAATCAACGGATAAAAAATTAAAATCTTCCGCCATCGACGGACTGGTGAATCCATCCCCGTATACATATGGAACCTTCCCACCGGAGAGTCATCTTCAGGTCAAAGGACATTCCAGAGGGAATTTTTCTGTAAAATGGGTGAAAAAGACAAAGCAGTATCTGGAGATCGCCAGT
>UMGO01024785.1_pt1 | contig 27640 bp, 26 predicted proteins | sample 1965301 | NCBI WGS metagenome assembly UMGO01 (sample SAMEA4836074, study PRJEB28245) | human gut metagenome | biome: gut microbiome; material: fecal sample | place: Denmark | collected 2008 | reverse complement strand
ACATAGAAGTTTATAACTTTTTATAAGTTTTCAGTAACGGAATGATAGGATGTCCATAAAAGGAATTTATGATATACACTGTCATATTGTACCCGGTGTAGACGATGGAGCCACAGATATAGGAGAAACCGTAAAATTACTCCGGATGGAATATGAACAGGGCGTGCGGACGGTTATTGCAACTCCCCATTTCCGCTTTCGGATGTTTGAAACACCTGCGGAGAAAGTCAGAGAGCAGTTCAGACTGGTGGAGAAAGCGGCATCAGAGATCAGCCCGGATCTCCATGTGTATCTGGGATGTGAGTTTCACGCCAATATGGAGATGCTTCCCATGCTCAGAGAACAGAAAGTAATGACAATGGCCGGTTCGCGGTATGTTCTTACAGAATTTTCCCATAACTCGGAAGAAAGCTATATACGGGAACGTCTCGGTGCATTGCTCTCCGGAGGATATAAGCCTATCATGGCACATATAGAACGTTACGAAGCCACACGTAACAGTCTGGATTTTGTGGAAGAACTGGCAGATATGGGCGTCTATATGCAGATCAATGCAGACAGCATCACAGGAAAAGATGGATTTTTTACTAAACGGTACTGTAATAAAATCATGAAAGACGGACTCCTTCATTTCGTCGGATCAGACTGTCACAACAGTACAAAGAGGAGCAGCAGGATTGGAGAGGCATATCGTATGGTTTCAGCGAAATTCGGGCAGGACTATGCAGATGAACTGTTTATTCATAATCCTGCAGAAATTCTGAAACAGAAACAAAAACATGAGGCTACAGATTGACTTTTTTTATTGGCTGATATACAATAAAATCGGTTTATGTCAATTTTGCTGTTTACTTTCAGAAATACATAAGACAGAATATTACCTGTGAACAGTAATGTACAAAACTATAAAGAAAAAAGGGAAAAGGAAATTATCAGATGTTAGACAATTTGAACAGTAACTTTGAGAGCAGCAAAGCACAGAGACCCGATGCAAATGATGATGAAGTCGAAATCGACTTACTGGAAATATTTTATGCGCTCAAGAAAAAAATCCTTCTGGTACTGATGGTTGCTCTTGCCGGAGGCTGTATTGCAGCAGCATATACGCAGTTTTTAATGACACCGATCTACAGCTCCACATCCAGTATCCTTGTACTTTCGAAAGAAACCACACTGACATCACTGGCGGATCTGCAGTTAGGTGCCAGCCTGACCAGTGATTATACAGTTCTGATCACAAGTACCCCTGTGATGGAACAGGTGATTTCAGATTTGGATCTGGATATGACTGCAGAACAGCTGAAAGGAAGCGTAAGTATCAATAATCCTACAGATACCCGTATCCTTGAGATTACTGTCAATAATACAGATTCTAAAATGGCAAAGAAGATCGTAGATGAGATTGCGAATGTTTCTTCATCCTATATTGGCGATAAAATGGAAGTTATTCCGCCAAAGATTATTGAAGTTGGTAAGATTGCTACTGTAAGAACTTCTCCAAGCGTAAAGAAGAATGCAGCACTCGGCTTCTTACTCGGTTTCCTTGCATGTGCGGCAATCGTGGTTGTATACGCTGTAATGGATGATACTATTAAGACAGAGGAAGATATTGAGAAATACCTGGGAGTTTCTGTTCTTGCCAAGGTTCCTGACAGAAAAGATTTTATAAATTCGAAGAACAGGAAATCAAAGAACAAGAATAAGAAGCACCATTAAACTGATGGAGGAATCTGAGCAATGAAGAAACTCAATTTAACAGATAAAAGAAATCCGGATTATTTTTACAGTGAGGCGATCAAAACTCTGCGTACCAATATTCAGCTGTCGGGTCAGAGCATAAAGACAATTCTGGTTACAAGCTGTTATCCAAACGAAGGTAAGAGTGATATAGTACTCAGTCTTGCCCAGGAGCTTGGGAGTATTGGCAAGAAGGTTCTCCTTCTGGATGCGGATATCAGGAAGACTGCATATGCCGGACGACTGGGTGTGGAAGAGGAAGTGAAAGGTCTCTCACAGCTTCTGAGCGGTCAGGTGGGATTACAGGAGGTTATTTATTCTACAAACTTTCCGAATATGGATATCATATTCGGAGGCCCAAGTGCACCGAACCCGTCAGGACTTCTCAGTGAGAATATCTTTAAGGTATTCTTAAAGGAAATCAGAGAATATTATAATTATATCCTGATCGATACACCGCCTATCGGAACAGTAATTGATGCGGCAGTGATCGGAAGATGCTGCGATGGTGCAGTCTTTCTGATTGAACCGGGAAATGTCAGGTACCGGGACGCACAGAAAGCATTTAAACAGCTGGAAAGAAGCGGATGCCGTATTCTTGGAGCTGTTATGAACAAGATAGATACCAGTGATGACAAATATTATTCTTCCTATTATAAGCATTATGGAGAGTATTATCGCAGAAGCGACGAAGAAGCCCAGATTAAATAATACGGGCAGTTATCTGGCAGTAAGACAGAAACCATGATCAATGATAAAGGAGAATTTGGAAAAGTGAGCAAAATAAGGAATAAAAAAATAAAAAAGACGAATATCTTACTGGGCTTTATCTGCATTCTGCTGGCAGTTCTCCTGGGCTTTATTCTTGTGACCAGTTATAAATCGGAACAGAAGGAATCCAGACACCTGTCAGAAATTGCGGACGACCAGCAGAGTGGGATTGAAGATTACGAAGCAGTAAAAGAACGTGCAAAAGAGCTGGAGGAGGTATCTTCCGAAGAAGCAGAAGATACAGAAGACATTAAATCAAAGAACACAGAAGACACAAAAGACACAGAAAAAACGGATACAGCTGACACAGAAGATGCAGATAAGACAGAAGATACAAAAGATAAGACGACAGCTGCTTCAGGTATTGTGTGCTGGGGAGATGATCTGATCAATGGGGAAGAATCCAATACATATTCCTATATGACAGTACTTCAGAAGCTTCTGACCGATAATGGCTATAATATGACAGTAGTCAATAAAACGCTTCAGGGAGGCGGCACTCTCTCCATGATGAAGATGGCTGGTGTAAGTGATGAAACTATTCAGAGCTATATTACCAGACATCAGCAGGCTGCAAACGGTGCCCAGTTGAATGTAACAGAGACCGGAATACGTGATCTGACAGAAGAACAGACTACAAGAAATGATATGGATTGTATTCCAGTTATTTTCATGGGATATTATGGCGGCTGGAATCATGATCCTGCAGAACTGGCAGACCAGCAGGAACAGATTTTAAATACATTTCAGAATAAAGATCAGTTTATTGTAGTAGGAACACGCCCTATGGACGGAAGCGTAACCTCTGAAGCACTTGATCAGGTGCTCAGCCAGAAATGGGGAGAACACTATATCAGTCTTGCAGATGTGACTGCACAGCCGTCTTCTACCTATGAGGCTCAGCAGGCAATGGCAGAGGCAATATTACAGAAACTGCAGGAGCTTAATTATATCAGCAAAAACTGATGAGATAACTGAAATACAGAGATTGAAGGAATGAAAATGAAAAAAACCACAAGAAAAGCCATCAGACAGCGTAAGATTTGTATGCTTTTGATTATTATCCTGATTATAGTTCTTTCCATTCTTGGCGGCGGTTATTATCTGTTAAGCCAGAAAAATGCTGCATCGTCAAAAGCCGGTGGTCAGAACAGTGACAGCCGGAATCAGACGGATTTGAACCAAAACAGTGATACCGTGGAATATAAAGGTGAGATATACAAATATAACAATCATCTCAGCAATTATTTATTCCTGGGAATTGACACAAGGGAAGCTGTAGATACTTATCAGTCACAGGCAGATGCCGGGCAGGCAGATGCGATTTTCCTGGTGTCCATGGATCGTGCAACAGAGAAGATAAAGGTTCTGTTTATTCCACGAGATTCCATGACCAGGATAGAAGTATTTAATCCATATGGTCAGAGCCTTGGAGAGACAACAGATCATCTGAATATACAGTATGCTTTCGGGGACGGAAAAGAGAAAAGCTGTGAACTGATGAAAACAGCAGTTTCCGATATGCTGGACGGACTTCCGATCCAGGGGTATTGTTCCATGAACATGGATGGCATTTCAGTGATTACAGATTTCGTAGGTGGAATACAGCTCACAATCCCTGATGACAGTCTCGCAGATGTGAATTCGGAATATAAAAAAGGTGCTGTTGTGGATATCACAGGGGAAACTGCAGAACAGTTTGTAAGATATCGTGACATTGACAAAACCCAGAGTGCTCTGGTCCGTCAGGAGAGACAGAAAACCTTTCTTCAGGCACTGGTGCAGAAGGCTCAGGAAAAAGCAGGAGAGGACGCCGGATTTGTGACAGGTCTTTATGACAGTGTTAAGAGCTATACAGTTACAAATATGGGAAATGATATATTTGCCAAATTGCTGGCTGCATCACAGAATGGAATCACTGATACAGAGACAGTACCGGGTGAGGGAACACATGGGGAGAACTTTGATGAGTATCATATCGATGAAGATGCATTGTCGGATTTGATTATTTCCATGTTTTATGAGAAAATTTGATTGTATTAGTCATAGTATGATGAATACAGAATACACTGTACTGTGATAAATAATTATCACTGTTATTATTCAGAGATAGTCCGTGCAGACATTCTGTACGGTTATCTATATAAAAATTAATCCAAAAGGAGAGGTGCATTATGAAAATCGCGAAGAAATTTATGACACTTGCTTTAGTAGCTGCCCTTGGAGTAGGATGTGCTACTGTAGGTGTCGGTGCAGCGCCAAGCAACACGAGTGATTTGGCCGCGGTAGCGCCAAGTAAGACAAGCGAAATTACTGTGGATTCTAAACAGTCTTCAATTTATGAAGTTGTTAAGGAACTTGAGAAAACACAGGGCTTTGCTGATCTGCAGGCAAAATATAAAGATCTGGCAGATGCTTTTAAAAAAATCAATGATGGTACAATGAAGATGGAAGATTTCATAAAAGTATTGAAATCCCTTTCCGTAGATGAAGCAGACAAAGCAGACCTTGAAGATGCCATTGCTAAACTCGAAGGAAAAATGATTGTTACATTTGTCAATGAATTCAACGTACTGAAGCCAGAAGAAGCAAAGCCTAATGATGACGGAACATATGAAGTAAAGCTTAATGTTCCGAGTCTTACAGACACTATGGAAGGTATTCAGCTTTGGGTCTACAGCAAAGACGGCACAAAGAAGTTTGTAGTCATTGATCCGGTTAATATTGACAAAGAGGGCAAAACTCTTACTGTTAACTTAAACGATGGAGATTTCTTCATGGTAATCGCAGACGCGAAATAATCAATAATTCGGAATCAGAACGCAGTCGCCAGAGATGGCGGCTGTTTTTTTGTAGAAATATGTTGCATTTTTTTATTGATGTAGTTATAATAAAACACAACGTAAATCTTTTTGTCTTTAAATCGTCGCTTTGCCGCGTTTGAAGATATGGATAATACATATCTTGAAGTATGAGTCTGCCTTGAAACACAGGCAGAATGGCGAAGCATACCCAAAATATGGAGGTAAGATATCCAATGTGGTATGTGATGCAGGTGCGCACAGGTACCGAAGAAAACATCCGCTGTCAGTGTCAGCGGTTAATAAGCAGCAATGTCTTAGAACGCTGCTTTATCCCATATTACCAACAGAAGAAACGATTTCAGGGCGAATGGCATATCCAGGAAAGAATCCTCTTTCCCGGGTATGTCTTTTTAATTGCCGAAAATCCGGAAAAACTGGTAAATGGACTCAGGAAAGTCATCGGACTGACGAAGCTGATCGGAACCGGCGATGAGATCGTCCCACTGGTTCAGGAAGAAATAGATTTGCTTATGAAAATAGGCAAAGACAAACAGCTTGTAGAGATGTCTTCCGGCATTATCGAGAATGACAGAGTGCAGATCCTGGCAGGTCCTCTGATGGGAATGGAAGGAAATATCCGCAGGATAGACCGGCATAAAAGAACAGCATATCTGGAAATAGAAATGTTCGGAAGAACAGTAGAAATGAAGGTGGGATTGGAAATTATAAGAAAAGAATAATAAAAAATGATGGCATATTTACAGGAAAACGATTCTGTAAATATGCCTTTTTGAATAAAAAAGAAGGAGAGGTTAGGAAAACGTATGTACAGGAAAAAATCAAGAGGATGGTATAAACACAAAGATTTCATATTAATTGATCTTGTGTGTTTATTTATGGCCTTAATACTGGCGTATCTGATTCGAAATGGTTCTGTCAGGAACCTGTTTACACTGGGAATTTATCGCAATGTGATGATATTTGTCATATTGGTGGATCTGTTCCTGATCATTCTGTTTGAATCTTATAAAGGAGTTCTGAGAAGAGGACGTTATCAGGAGCTGCGCTCTGTTATCCGGCAGATGATCCTGATCGAACTGGCAAGTGGTCTGTACCTGTTTACTGTCAGTGGCGGACATACCTTTTCAAGAATAATCCTTTATCTTATGGGAATTTTCTATGTGCTTTTATCCTATTGTACAAGAATAATATGGAAAAAACGTCTGCTGCATAAAATGGCAGAAGGTGGAGAGCATTCTCTCTACATTGTAACCAATTATGATCTTGCATCAAAAGTAATCCAAAATGTAAAAGAACACAATTATAACCGTTACAACATCAATGGTCTGATACTCATTGATAAAGATATGACAGGGAAAGAAATTGCAGGAGTCCAGGTAGTAGCAGACTTAAATAACGCACCATCCTTTATCTGTCAGCAGTGGGTAGATGAGGTCTTTGTAAATGTAGATGAAACATATCCATACCCTCAGGAACTGATAGAAGAGTTGCTGGAAATGGGAATGCCGGTCCATGTAAACCTGGCAAAAGTCAGAAGTACTCCCGGACAGAAACAATTTGTGGAGGCAATTGGCGGATATACAGTTCTGACAACCACCATGAACTATGCCACAGACAGACAGGCACTTGCCAAAAGAGTATTGGATATTCTGGGAGGACTGGTAGGCTGTATTCTGACAGGAGTTATTTTTATTTTTATAGCACCGGCTATCTACATCAGTTCTCCGGGTCCGATTTTCTTCTCACAGACAAGGATTGGAAAAAACGGAAAGCCATTTAAGATGTACAAATTCCGGAGTATGTATATGGATGCAGAAGAACGGAAAGCAGAATTGATGGCTCAGAACAAAATGAGTGATGGACGTATGTTCAAACTCGATTTCGATCCCCGAGTAATCGGAAATAAGATTTTGCCGGACGGAACCAGAAAAACCGGAATAGGCGAATTTATCAGGAAAACATCCCTTGATGAATTTCCACAGTTCTGGAATGTACTAAATGGGAGCATGAGCCTTGTAGGAACTCGTCCGATCCTTCAGGACGAACTGCGTCAATATGAATTACATCACAGGGCTCGAATCGCTATTAAACCGGGAATCACTGGTATGTGGCAGGTAAGCGGACGAAGCGACATCACTGACTTCGAAGAAGTTGTAAGACTGGATACAGAATATATCAGCAACTGGAGTTTCAGTCTGGACATTAAAATACTGTTTAAGACAGTGATTATGGTTCTGAAGAGGGAAGGATCGGTATGAAGAAAATTCGGCAAAGTCCGCACATGGAATACAAAGGAGCATGAAGTGGAGCGGATTTTGTTGTTATTGTGGATGGGTTTACTTGTAGAATATGGATTGAAGGATGTGTACAGTTTTAACAAAATTCATATGCCAACAAGTTAGGTGAGTAGCCCATGCAATGTCTACCTCAAACTTTCAGTGGCGGCATGATGGTCGAGAGTGGAGCGTAATTATCATCGAAATTACCCTCACTACGAGCCTGTTTTATTGCAGAGCAAGGTAGTGACATGATACCTTCATTTTTCCGAAGAATTAGAGGTGGAGGTTGAAAGTGTTGAAAAGCCCAAAATCTATTTTTCTGGAAAAGTTTATTGCAGACGAGAGATGGACATGATAACTGCATTTTTCCGAAGAATTAAAAGTGGTGAGGGGCGAATGATTGTTCATGTTGCAATAAAACAGAGTGGTGAAAATGTGCAAGTTCAACAAAGTAGGTAGAGCCACGAGTTATGACTATAAGGGGCAGCACTTTGAAAAATGGAGCGGCTGTCCATCGGGGTACGAGTGTATAAGACAACACTTTGACGGTAAGCGGTCATTAAGGTGTGTACGCTAAAGTTTCAGTGGAGGGAAATTCGATTGCCGCACCAAAGGGTGTGTACTCAATAAAACGGGAAACTTGTTCAGTTGAGGTGTGAAGATAACTACAGGTGTGGGCAAAATGAAGCACACACTTGTTTTGAAATAGATTAACCGGTTCTGAAATGAGCTTTACATCCACAGGATGTGAAAATAAATAAGGGGATTATCAAAAGACGGAGGAAAAGAAATGAGCACAGTTAGCTTAGAGAATAAAACGATTTTAGTCACAGGCGCGGCCGGATTTATTGGTTCCAACCTAGTGAAACGAATTTATCAGGAAGCTCCTTCTGCAACGGTCATCGGCATTGATAACATGAATGCCTACTATGACGTTGCCCTGAAAGAGTTCCGTTTGAATGAGCTGGCCAAGTATCCCACATTCACTTTTGTAAAAGGCAATATTGCTGACAAAGCGTTAATCACAGAGCTGTTCGAGAAATACAAGCCTGCTGTGGTTGTGAACCTTGCAGCACAGGCTGGTGTACGTTACTCCATCACCAACCCGGATGCTTATGTGGAATCCAACTTGGTCGGCTTTTTTAATATCTTAGAAGCCTGCCGCCATTGTGAGAGTTTGGAGCATCTGGTTTACGCTTCTTCCTCCAGTGTTTATGGCAGCAACAAGAAAGTTCCGTACAGCACGGATGACAAGGTAGATAACCCAGTTTCCCTGTATGCGGCAACCAAGAAATCCAATGAGCTGATGGCCCATGCATATTCTAAGTTGTACAACATTCCGTCCACCGGCCTGCGCTTCTTCACAGTGTACGGCCCTGCTGGCCGTCCGGATATGGCTTACTTCGGCTTCACCAATAAGTTGGTGAAGGGCGAGACCATCAAGATTTTCAACTACGGCAACTGCAAGCGCGACTTCACCTACGTGGATGATATCGTCGAGGGTGTTGTCCGTGTGATGAAGAAGGCACCGGATAAGAAGAACGGCGAGGACGGTCTGCCGATTCCGCCGTATGCAGTTTATAACATCGGTAACCAGAACCCGGAAAACCTGTTGGACTTCGTGCAGATTCTGAGCGAGGAGCTAGTAAGAGCGAAAGTTCTGCCGGAAGATTATGACTTCGAGGCACACAAGGAACTTGTTCCGATGCAACCTGGTGATGTGCCTGTGACCTATGCAGATACCAGTGCTCTGGAGCATGATTTCGGATATAAGCCGAGCACTGATTTGAGAACTGGCCTGCGGAAGTTCGCTGAGTGGTACGCTGAGTTTTATAAATAAGAAAGAATAGGAAACCAGATAAATGAAGTGTGTTGAGGTTTATAAGGAATTATACCATCAGGAACCGTATGGTATAGCTTTCTGTCCGTATCGCATCAGCCCTCTAGGAGCTCACATTGATCATCAGTACGGAAAAATCAATGGTCTGGCAATCGACAAGGGAATCCACATGGCCTATCACCCGAAACAGAATGGTGTGGTGGAGCTGCAGTCGTTGAACTTCCCGAAGCGTGCCCAGTTCTTTGTAAATGCAGTGCCGGAAGAAAAGCAGGGGGACTGGGCAGATCATTTGCGCGGTGCAGCTAAGATGCTGGGCGAGAAGTACCGCTTGAAAATTGGTCTGTCGGGCATCATCGAGGGTAGTCTGCCGATTGGCGGTTTGTCCTCGTCGGCTTCGGTCATTATTTGCTTTTTGTCTGCATTGTGTAAAGTGAACGGCATCCATCTGGAGCCGATGGAGATGATTCTCACGGCAAAGGCGGCGGAAAACCAGTATGTAGGTGTTTCCTGCGGTAAGCTTGACCAGAGCTGTGAGGTGCTTTCCAAAAAGAACCATCTGCTTTACCTTGACACGAAAGATGACAGCTACGACTTGATTCCAACAAGCGATAAGATGAAGCCTTACAAGGTAGCAATTTTCTTCTCCGGTCTGGAACGCTCCTTGAAAAATTCAAAGTACAATCTGCGGCAGGATGAATGCAAAGCAGCGGCTTATGCATTGATGGGCTATGCCGGAATGGATTATGACACCTTTGCAAACACCCGCCTGCGTGATGTACCATTCGATGTATTTGAAAGTTACAAAGATCGTCTGCCGGAACTGTGGAGACGCAGAGCGGAGCATTATTACAGTGAGTTCGCTCGTGCAGAAAAGGGCGCAGAACTGTGGAGCAAGGGTGATCTGGAAGGCTATGGTCATCTTGTTTTTGAAAGCGGAAAGTCCTCGATTTACAGCTATGAATGTGGCTGTGATGAGCTGAAAAATCTGTATGAGATCATGGTAGATACGGATGGTATTTATGGCGGACGCTTCTCTGGTGCTGGCTTCAAGGGTTGCTGCATGGCATTGATTGATCCGAATAAGGCGGAAGAAATTGAGGCGAAGGTTGGAGCAGAGTATCTGAAAACATTCCCGGAACTGGAAGGCAAGTACAGCTTTCACCTGTGTGAGAGTGCTGATGGCGTGGAACTGTAAAAGGAGAATATATAGATGAAATGCTTGATTTTAGCAGCAGGATATGCCACTAGGCTTTATCCGCGGACAGAGAATTTTCCGAAGCCGCTTCTGAAGGTTGGCGAAAAATCTATTCTCGATTGGCTTGTGGACGATTTGGTGGAGACTACTGACATTGATGAGTTTGTAGTGATTTCCAATCATAAGTTCGCACAGCATTTTGAGGACTGGAAAAATAGCAAGAAAAAGGCTCGTCCTTATGAAATCACTGTGATCGATGATGGCACCAGCACAAATGAAACCCGTCTGGGTGCTGTAAAGGATATTCAGCTTGCAGTTGAAACGCTAAATATTTTCGATGATCTGCTGGTCATGGCAGGTGATAATGTGCTGGACTTTAGCCTTTCTACCTTTGTGAACTTTGCAAAGGAGAAAGAAACTTCCTGCGTGATGTGTCACGAGGAAAATGAACTGAAGAAACAGCAGAAAACGGCAATCATCACGGTGGATGATAATAGTTTGATTACATCCTATGAGGAAAAACCGAAGGAGCCGAAAGGCAATCTGGCTGTGCCACCGTTCTATTGCTATCGCAGTGCGGATGTAAAACGTATTCAGGAGGCATTGGACAGTGGCTGCGGTTATGATGCACCAGGCAGTTTTGCAGCATGGCTGAGCAAGCAGACTCCGATGCACTCCTATAAGATGCCGGGTAAACGGTACGACATTGGCGATATCAACAGCTATGAGTATGTAAAAAACGTGTTCTCGAAATGAGGGTAAGTGAACACTATTAAATAGAAAAAAGCAGATGAGGAGATAAGTATTATGAGAGAATTTAAAGATTTAAAAATAGCAGTTGCAGGTACAGGTTATGTTGGGCTTTCCATTGCTACGCTTTTGAGCCAGCATCATCATGTTACAGCTGTGGATATTATTCCGGAGAAAGTTGAACTAATCAACAACAAGAAATCTCCGATTCAGGATGAATATATTGAAAAATATCTGGCAGAAAAAGAGCTGGATTTGACTGCAACTCTGGATGCCAAGGAAGCATACAGTGATGCTGATTTTGTAGTTATTTCCGCACCTACAAATTATGATTCCAAAAAGAATTTCTTCGATACATCTGCAGTTGAGGCTGTTATCAAGCTGGTTATTGAATACAATCCGGAGGCCATTATGGTTATCAAATCTACGATTCCGGTCGGCTATACCTCATCTGTGCGTGAGAAATTCCACTGTGATAATATCATCTTCAGTCCGGAATTCCTGAGAGAAAGTAAGGCACTCTATGATAATCTCTATCCAAGCCGTATCATTGTTGGTACAGACGTGGAAAATGCCAGACTTGTAAAGGCTGCACATACTTTTGCAGAACTTCTGCAGGAAGGCGCAATTAAAGAAGACATTGATACACTGTTTATGGGCTTCACCGAGGCAGAGGCAGTTAAGCTGTTTGCCAATACATATCTTGCACTGCGTGTATCCTACTTCAATGAGCTGGATACATATGCGGAAATGAAAGGATTGAACACACAGCAGATCATTGATGGTGTCTGCCTGGATCCTCGTATTGGTACTCATTATAATAATCCATCCTTCGGCTATGGCGGATATTGTCTGCCGAAAGATACAAAACAGTTATTGGCAAATTATGCAGATGTTCCGGAAAATCTTATTGAAGCAATCGTTGAAAGCAATCGAACAAGAAAAGATTTTATTGCGGATCGTGTATTAGAAATTGCCGGAGCCTATGAGGCAAATGATGACTGGGATGAAAGTAAAGAGAAAGAAGTTGTTGTCGGAGTGTATCGACTGACTATGAAGAGTAACAGCGATAACTTCCGCCAGAGCTCTATTCAGGGTGTTATGAAGCGTATTAAAGCGAAGGGTGCAACGGTTATTATCTATGAGCCAACTCTGAAAGATGGGGAGAAATTCTTTGGCTCTGTAGTTGTAAATGATTTGGAAGAATTTAAGAAACAGAGCCAGGCTATTATTGCAAACCGCTATGATAAGTGCCTGGATGATGTGAAAGAGAAAGTTTATACACGGGATTTGTTCGGCAGGGATTGATTTGGTGAAGAAGTTTAAAAATAGAAGTTACGATTTAAGGAAGGAGGGACTTATAGATGGATTATAAGAGAAAAGTAGATAAGTCGTGCATTCCAACATGTAACATTTTGGGAGTGAATATAGCAGCTATCAATATGGAATGGCTGCTGAGATATCTTGATAAAAATATAGATGATATAAAGGGTGATTACATTTGCGTTTCAAATGTACATACAACAGTAACAAGTTATGAGGATGTTTCATACTGTGCTGTCCAGAATGGTGGTTTGATGGCTATACCGGATGGTGGTCCATTGTCTACGATAGGAAAGAAACGCGGATATGAAAATATGGCGAGAATAACAGGACCAGATCTGATGGGGAAAATATTTGAAATTTCTTCTGAAAAAGGATATAGTCATTATTTTTATGGAAGTAAAAATGAAACGTTAGAACTTTTAACTCAAAAGTTGAAGCATCAGTATCCAGGAATTCAGATTATAGGAATGTATAGTCCACCTTTTCGCCCTCTTACTGAAGAAGAAGACAAAGAGGTAATAGAACGGATTAATAAAACAAAACCAGATTTTGTTTGGGTTGGCTTGGGTGCTCCGAAACAGGAAAAATGGATGGCTGCACATCAAGGCAAGATTGAGGGTCTAATGCTTGGGGTTGGAGCTGGATTTGATTATTATGCTGGGAATATCAAACGAGCTCCGATATGGATGCAAAAGAGTAATCTGGAATGGCTATACAGATTAATACAAGATCCGAAGCGATTGTTTAAGAGATATTGGAGTACAAATATCAAGTTTATTTGGAATGCGGTGATTAGGGGGAAATGAAAAGATGAAAGTTATTAAATCCTTTGGCGGATTAGGAAACCAAATGTTTCAGTATGCTTTTTATCTTTATATGAAAAAAAATAATGACGACGTTCTTTTTGATATTAGTGATTTTACAATTCATAAATATCATCAAGGTTATGAACTAGATAGAATTTTTAAAATAAAAGCTGATGAGGTAAATAGAAAAGCGGTAAGATATTTATCAGTAAATCAGGAAAGTAAGATAATTAGAGCAGTACATAAGCTTTTTGGATTAAAAGTTTGTAGAGATTCTGAAGTATATGAGATAAAAGGGGTGTTTGAAGTACCTTTTCATAAAATAAAAGCAGATGTAGTTATGCGAGGAACGTGGCAAAATAGTAGGTATATTGTACCAATAGATAGTGAGATTAGAAAAATTTTTTGCTTTCCAGAATTGGATGCACGAAATAAAGATATCTTAAATAATTTTAAGAAATATACTACTGTTTCTTTACATGTGCGAAGAGGTGACTACTTGAATACGTCTACATACGCAGGCATTTGCACGAAGGATTATTATGAAAAAGCATTGGCATTTTTTAAAAATATTAGGTTTGAAAAACCATTAAAAGTCATTGTCTTTTCAGATGATATACCTTGGTGTAGACAAGAATATGCTTCAGTTAACTGTGAATTTGTCGATTGGAACAAGGGTGAAAACAGTTATCGTGATATGCAACTTATGAGTTTATGCGATCATAACATAATCGCTAATAGTTCTTTTAGCTGGTGGGGAGCTTATTTAAATAATAACAAAGAAAAAGTAGTTATTATGCCTAAAATTTGGGAAAAAGGAATTGATGGGAATGAGCTTGTTTTTGACAACTGTATAACAATGTAAAGGAAAACCAAATGAAAAAGATCGCTTTGATTGGATTCTTCAATTACGGAGTGCAGGATATTGGAGGCGGCGTAATGAAGACCAGAAATTATGAGAAGATACTTAGGAAAAAATATGGAGAAGAACGAATAGTTACATTAGATCGTCTTGAAGGAAAAAACAATCCGATTTTATATTTATTTCATTTTATAAAAATAATGTTTACTGCATCGAGCATATTGATTTTTCCAACTGCTAAAATGCTGAAAACATTTTTTCCAATATTAATAATAGGAAAGAAGATATTTCATTATAAGATACTCTACATTGTTATTGGAGGTTGGCTTCCTGATTTGACGGATTCGGATGTACGAGTAAGAAAACTACTGAAAAAAATAGATGGTATATATGTTGAAACTGAACAAATGAAGAAGCATTTGATCTTTAATGATAATTTAAGTAATGTAGAATGCGTGCCGAATTTTTCTATGCGGAAAATGAGTGAAGCTCCGTATAAATATGAAGTTGGTGATTTTCATGAATTTAGATTTTGTACATATTCTAGAGTTATAAAAGAAAAGGGAATTCCAGATGCAATACAAGCAATTCGTGAGATTTCGCAGGAAACAAAAGAAATAAAATTAAAACTTGATATTTATGGACAGGTATGGCCTGAATATGAAAAGGAATTTGAAGAATTACTTAAAAAAAATGAAAAATGGGTAAGTTATAGAGGGGTTTTAGATGAACAAAATGCGATACCAGAATTAGAAAAGCATTATATGCTTCTTTTTCCAACATATTATAAAGGCGAAGGGTTTCCAGGCACTCTTGTAGAAAGTCTGATGGCTGGTTTGCCTGCAATAGTATCAGATTGGAAATATAATTCGGAAATCATACATAGTGATATTACAGGGTATGTTTATTCGTTAGAAGATGATGAAGGATTAAAGAAAGAAATTTTGAAATCAATATCAAATTATGATTCTGTAATTAGAATGCGTAGTAATTGTATTGAAGAGGCTAAAAAGTATAAGCCGGAAGCAATAATAGAGCCAATATGCAGAATGATAGGTCAGGGAGAATAAAATGAATATATCTCGGATTAAAAGAATTGAATGGATTGACATTGCTAGGGGAATTGGAATTATCTTCGTTGTTTTAGGACATACATATAGAAGTAATGTTTTTCAAACATGGATATATTCGTTTCATATGCCATTGTTTTTCATTATATCAGGAATATTATATAATCCTCAGCAAGTTGTTCATATAGATTGGAAAAAATGGCTGTCAAAAAAAGTTAAAAATCTGATTCTTCCGTATATATTGTTTGGATTTTTAACTTTTTCATATTGGAGAGTAATTGAATTTCATTTTCGAAGTTATGATATGGGACCGACATGGTTTTTGTTATCACTGTTTATAGTAGAAGTCGTTGCAAAATTAATTGCTGATATATTAAATGAAGAATATAAAAAATGGATTTGTTTCGTTTTAATATTAATAGCATTTATTTTTATAGGTTTTTATTTTCCAGAAACTAAAGGAATTGTTGGTTGGTGTCAAAGAATTTTTAGTGGGCTAATTTGGTACATTAGTGGGTTCTTTTTGAAAAAAGTAGTTGAATTAGAGAGTAAAAATAATAATGTTATAAGAAGGATTGCGGAGATGCTTTTGGCGATTTTTAGTATAACGATTGGAATAAAAAATGGACGAGTGGATATGTACTTAAATCGTTTTCATAATGTATGTCTCTATTTGATAGCTGGAATGATTGGAACTCTCTTTATCTGCTACATATCACAAGACATTCAAAAAAATAAAATATTAGAGTTTCTTGGACGATATTCGATAGTTATTTTATGTACTCATGAACCATTAAAAAGAGCTGTTATTCAGATTGTAAGCTTTCTAACTAGAATAGATTCGGAACTGTTGAGAAACAATTTTTTTGGTGGAATAGCGATAGCTATTATGGTTTTACTGATTGAGATTATTATTGTACAAATATTAATAGCATTTAAGAATAAAATGGCGGGAACACATATTGAGTGGTTGATTGGTTTTTTAAAGTAGGTGATGATATGGCTGTTGGAAGAAAAATTAAACATTTGATTTGTAAAATATTACTTTGTAAGAAGCAAAATATTGAATTTGGATCTGATAGTACATTTGGGAGAGGAACGATATTTTGGGCTCCTAATAGGTTGATAATTGGTGATAATGTGTATATTGGGAAATATTGCACTCTTCAGGCAGATATAGTTATAGGGAATAACATTGAAATTGCCAATAATGTTGGGCTGATTGGTAAGTATGATCATGATTTTTCTAAAATCGGAATAGCAATTAAAAATGCACCATGGATAGGAGATCCTGATTATAAATTTAAGGGAAAAGATTTAAAAATCATTATAGAAGATGATGTATGGATAGGATATGGCTCAATTATTGTAACAGGTGTTAAAGTTGGAAGAGGCGCAATAGTTGCAGCTGGTAGCGTTGTAATACATGATATAGAGCCTTATATGATTGTTGCAGGAAATCCGGCAAAAGCAATTGGATATAGGTTTTCGGCACAGGAGATAGAGGAACATGAAAGAAAATTATATGGAGAAAAATGAAACACGAAAAATTGCAAGTATTGGTATTTTGATTACAAGCGTAAGCAATTTTGGAGAAAAAGGACTATATAATTCCCAGGAAATTGGATTAGCAAAAGCATTATCTACTTATTTTGAGAGAGTATTAATTTTTAAACTTGTAGATAAGAAGTGCAATGTAAAAAGGGAAAATGTTTCAGGATATCCAGGTGTGTTGATTAAGTATATCCCAGCAGTAAACTTTGGGATTAATGGGATTGTGAAGATGAGGGAATTGGATAATGCTATGGTAGCGCTAATTCATTTTTCGGATACTCAGTTATCTGTCCCGGCTGTTTATAAGTGGTGTAAAAAAAATGAGATAAAGTATATCCCATATATTGGTGTATTAGAAAGTCATAGTAACAATATTATAAAAAGAGTAATTACAAATACGTTTTTTATAAATAATTTGCAGATTTATAAAAAGTGTCAATGTTGCGTTAAGACCCCGGATGTTGCGGATAAACTGAAGTCTAAAGGGGTTGATACAATATCTTTAACTCCTGTTGGATTGGACACAGATTTACTTAATCAAAAATATCTTTATTCAGACGTTGCCAATATAAAAAGTAAATATGGATATGATGAAAGGAATAGAATTCTTCTGTTTGTCGGAAGACTGACAGAAGAAAAGCAGCCTGAAAAAATGATAGATATTTTTTCGGATATTTATATGCAAAATCCAGATTATAGATTATTGATGATTGGAAATGGAAAATTAAAAGAGAAAGTAAGAGATAAAATTGTTAAACGAAATATAGATCATGCTGTTAGACTAATAGAATCTGTACCAAATAAGGACATGTGGGAATTGTATCGTATAGCAGACTGTTTTGTTAATTTGAATTCACAAGAGATATTTGGAATGGCGATTTTGGAAGCGATGTATTATGAAGGTAGTGTAATTGCGTGGGATGCCCCAGGTCCGAGATATATTATTGAAGATGGGGTGAGCGGTAAGATTGTTAATAATGATGAGACAATAAAAGAAGTGATTCTATCAGATAAACGATTTGGTAAAGCGGCACATGAGCATATTGAAGAAAAATTTACATGGACTGGAATGGCCAAAAAGATTTATGATATTTTAAGTGAGGGATAAAAATGGATAACGATATTAAAGTTATCAAGTATATAAAAGAAACAATTAAAAAGGCGAAATTTAAATTAGATTATAAAGATATTAATATCATGGATGAATCTACAGGAAATGAATATATAAAAAAGCTTATTCTGGGTAGTAATCCATGTGCTGTGGTTCGTGGCGGTGCAACAGAAATGAGATGTATTTCGGAATATCTTGCGAAAAATGGATTTAGTAATAAAATAAAGGAAGAAATACACAATTTGTCAGGCGTTTTTCCAGCAGATAATCAGACGCTTGATAGATTTTGTCGGCATTATATTGAGTGTATTTCTCAGGCTGACTTGATTTCTCTCTGGGGAGTTGGTGCTGAATCAAAGGTGATACATAAATATTGTAAAGATTCAAGGTTTACAAAATTGCATGCCTTAGAGCCATATTATTTTACAAACCCATGGTCGCGGGTATTAGAGGACAAGAAGGTACTGATTATACATCCTTTTATTGAAACGATCATACATCAATATGAGCATAGAGAGGAGATTTGGCCAACGACACATATTATTCCGAAGTTTAAAGATTTGATTTGTATTAAGGCGGTGCAGTCTATAGCAGGACAGAAGACTGAATTTGAGAGCTGGTTTAAAGCATTGCAAAGCATGGAAGAGCAAATACATGCAGCTGATTTTGATGTGGCTATAATAGGGGCGGGCGCATATGGCTTACCATTAGCATTATATTGTAAAAAAGAAGGAAAGAAAGCTATTCAAATGTCAGGAGCAACACAAATTTTATTTGGAATTAAGGGAAAAAGATGGGATATGCATCCTGTTATTTCTAGTTATTACAACGAGGCATGGGTGAGACCTAATTTATTTGAAACTCCGAAGGATAATGAAAAGGTTGAAGGCGGTAGCTATTGGTAAGGAAGAGAAGTTCTAAGCTGTATCGTCTATGGAGATGTATAGTATTATTATGAAAAGTTGAATTTTTAATAAAAAACACTTGATTATATGAGGAGATTGATTTATTGTGGAAAAACGTGTGCTGTTTGTGACACTTTCTTTAGCAGGAGGTGGAGCAGAAAGGGTAGTATCAATTTTAAGTAGTGAGTTAGCGGAGCAAGGTAGAGACGTACATTTGATTCTTTATGATCGAAAAAATAATGAATATCCATTATCATCAAAAGTTAAATTACAGGAATTAAGTCGGCCAATAGGTTCGAACCCATTATCTCGACTTTTTAATAGAGTAATTGAATTGAGAAGGATTATAAAAGAGATTACCCCGGATATTGTAATACCGTTCTTAGCTAAACCAACAGAACATGTTTTTTTTGCAACGCGTGGAATGAGATTGAAATTTATTGCTACGGTTCGAAATAATCCAAAGTTGTATCCTTCAAATTCAGGTCTTAGATATGTAGTGAACTGGATAACTAGGCATTCTGATGCCATTATGCTTCAGACTGCTGAGCAAGCTAGCTACTTTAAAACTGAAAGTGACCGTGTATTTGTAGTGTCTAATCCAGTAAAGCAGGAAATGGTAGACACACAGTATCAATATAAAACCAGTATTCATACAATTGCGACTTTTGGTAGATTGAATGAACAAAAGAATCATGAACTTTTAATTAATGCTTTCTCAGTATTTTGCAAGAGGTATCCAGAGTTTGAACTTAATATATGGGGAGAGGGAGAAAAAAAATCGGTACTTGAAAAATTGATTTGTGATAAAAAAATGAGCGATAAAATTCATTTGTGTGGTAATACGAGTAAAGTTAAGGATGAATTACTGAATACGGATATTTTTGTTCTTTCTTCAAATTATGAGGGTCTTCCAAACTCCTTAATGGAAGCTATGGCTGTTGGAGTACCAGTAATTTCAACAGATTGTCCAACGGGACCTAAAGATTTAATCACAAATAAGGAAAATGGTATTTTAGTTAAAAGTAATTCTGTTGATGAATTGGTTAATGCGCTAAAGCTACTTGCGAGTGACTATCAGTTGAGAAAATATATTGGTCAAAATGCAAAGAAATATATGAAAAACTTTACTGCAAGTGAGATAGCCCGGGGATTTTGGAGGGATATCAATTGAGTTTAAAAATATCAAAATCACAGATTAATACAATGCTACTTTATGCTTCTGCTGTACTTATTCTTATAAAAATGTTGACACGATTGAATAATGGAGCATGGGAGCTTAGCTATGCTAATGTTTATACATATAATTTTTACGGAAGTAATTTATATGGAGAGGCAAATGACTGGTCTCTATATATCCTGTTATTCTTTTTTATAATTAATGCGAAGGATTGTTTATTAAGAAAAAAAGACTTTTTCTATGTTATAATTTGTATTGGATCCTTTGCATTTTGGACTGTTATTGAGCTGATGAAAGGGAGTGGCAACTATGTCTTTAGAGGAAGTATTCCAACTACATTGTGTCTTATCCCATTATTTTTTTTGTATGGGAGTGCTCGAGGGGTTAGAGAACAAATAAAAAATCTTTCAGCATTTTTAACGATTGGATTTTTAGCAATCACAGTTATATCGAGCATTCAGACATACGGGAGTTTAGGATATGGAGTCAGAATTTTGTCTTCACCAGCAAAAGATAGTTTGAGTGTAGCGATGCTTTCGTTGTGGGTTTATGTTTTTGCAGACACAGCTAATAATGTAAGGAAGAGAGAATATTATTTTAAGATTATATTAATTTCAATAGCAACAGTATGCAGTATTGCGATTATCTCAAGAAGTTGGACAATTCAGTGCTTTATTTTACTCGTAGCCTATATGCTGGTTTCTTCAGAGGATAGTACACAATTCACAAGAGTCATTAAAATATCCATCGTTGTGGGAGTTTTATTATTGGTACTGTCATTAAACTTTGAAAATCTAATTAATTCTCTGCTGAGGCGAGTGGGAGAAGATACAAGATCTGGACAATACGAACAGTTCTTTTCACAGGTGAAAATGACATCATTAATATTTGGAAATGGTATGAATGCCACATATAAATTTAATGGACAGAAGTATAGTTATTTTGATAATCAAATTATATTCACATCATTCCATTATGGAATCGTATCTTTTTTTGTGTTGGCAATCTTCCTTTTGAGAGTAATATTATGCAGAGTAAAGGATTGCTACAATAATATTATGAGAAAAGAACTGGTTCAAAAAAAAATCGTAACAGTTCTATTAGTTGCGGCCTTATGTGGTTTATCAGTTTATTTGAAATATGATTGGACAGTGCCATGGGCACTTATACTGATATATTTGGGAAGCTATGAACAGAATTCTATATGAGGAGTAGTATAAATTATTATGAATTTTATTAAAAATAAAATCAATAGTATAAAAACATTGTCACCAACTGTGAAATCAGCAATGGTTTACACATTTGCAGGGCTTTTTACACGTGGATTGAGTATAATTACGGTTCCTATTTTTACAAGGTTAATGAGTACTGCTGAGATTGGGACAATTAATGTATACAATTCGTGGTATGCTATGTTGAGTGTTATAGGGACTCTTTCGCTGACATCTGGAGGATTTATGGTTGCAATGAAAGAGTATCCAAATAAAAGAGATGAATATACTTCTTCTGTTCTGACAATTACGACATTGATGGCTGTTATCATGACTATAGTATATATATTATTTCCAAGTTATTGGAATTCTTTTTTTAGTTTACCTGGAGATTTGGTTGTGCTTATGCTGATAGGCCTTTATGTCGGACCAGCACGGGACTTTTGGTTGTCAAAGCAGAGATATGAGGTAAAATATAAATCTGTAGCCATATTTACGATTGGTTCGGCTGTTTTGGGTACTGGTTTGTCAGTAATTGGAGTACTAGTAGCTAATCAAATGCATGTAGGCAATATAGATAGGGTAAGACTTTATTCAAATTATGTTATTGTATATGGTGCTGCTTTGACCATATTTATATTACTGTTTTCGAAAGGGAAAACAGGTTTTAATAAAGAATACTGGAGTTTTTCTTTGAAGCTTAGTATACCACTTATCGGCAATAGTCTGGCAGGACAAGTATTAAGCGTATCAGACAGAACAATGATTAGTAGTATGGTAGGAAAATCTGCAGTTGGAATTTATGGAACATTATATAATGTTAGTTCATTATCAACTATTGTATGGAGTTCCTTAAATAATTCTTTTGTTCCATATATGTTTTCAAATATGGAAACGAAAGAGGGAAGAAATAAAATCAAGAAATATGTTAATTATATTTTGCTTGCATATGCAATAGTTGCTCTTGGTTTAACATTACTTGCGCCAGAAGTTGTACGAATTCTGGCAACAGATGAGTATTATGCTGCAATTTATATTATGCCCCCAATTGCAGCAGGAATCTTTTTAAATGCACTCGGAAATCTTTATTCTAATATATTGCTTTACTATAAAAAGACGCAGTGTATTATGATTGCAACATCAGTAGCAGCAGCTTTAAATGTTCTTTTGAATTTGATTTGTATTCCGATTTATGGTTATCAAGCTGCGGCGTATACTACGCTTGTTTCTTATGTGATAATGGCAATAATCGAAAGCCTTGTAGTTCTTCATGTGGAAAAAAAGGAGTTAAACGGACGTTTCTCGAGTTTGTATAGTAATAAGTTACTGTTTGGAATTTGTATTGTTTTAATCATTCTTTGCTTAATGTGTAATTTGATTTATGAAAGTTTTCTTTTAAGATGGGGAATTGTACTATGGGGAGCGATTATTGCTTTTATCTGTAGAAAGAAAATCAAAAGCCTTATTTCTGTAATTAAAAATAGATAAAATGAGAGGAAAAGATTTTGATTCAAAAAATTACGATTCGTTTAAATGGAATGCGAAGTAGGACTAAAAGTCGATTGTGGACAAGGTATTCAAAGATTATTTTTAAGCTATGGGGAATAGACTATGGAAAAAATTTAAATACGAGAGGGCATGTGCTAATTGAATCGCGTGGAAATATAACAATAGGCGATAACGTGACTATAAATTCAGCACCATGGTCTAATCCGATAGGTGGGACAGATCGGACATATTTTCAGGTATTTCCGGATGGTGAAATTGTAATAGGAGATGATTGTGGATTGTCTAATTGTGCTATTACAGCGAGAAAATCTGTTAAAATTGGAAGAAATGTTCTTATTGGAGCAGGTTGTCGAATTTATGATACTGATTTTCATCCACTTGAATATCAATTCCGATATGGAGCACAAAAAGATAATAGTTATATAAAAAGTAGAGAAGTGCTTATAGATGATGGAGCCTTTATAGGTGGTGGTGTTATTATTCTTAAAGGAACCCATATTGGTAAAAATTCAATTATAGGTGCCGGGTCTGTTGTAAGTGGAATTGTGCCAGATGGAGAAATTTGGGGAGGAAATCCTGCACATTTTATTCGAAAGATAAATTGAATATTTGATATCTTAATGATCTTTCGGAATCTTGAATGATCATGCCAGTGAAATTCTGGCGATGCACTTTGGCAAGTAAATATTATTCGAGAAACGAAAAAAATGCATGAAAAATAAACATAGACTTTACTATGTCTCAAAATGTGGTATGATAGTTCATAGGATTATGCTACGTTCAAAATCAACTTTCTGAGGGGTGATTCAGCTGGCAAATCCCATGCATCCAGATGTTGTAGCATCAGGATGTGATAGAGGCGGCAGTACCACATCTTAGTAGAGCGGTGCCTGCCGTCTTTTAATTTAAAGTCTAATTTCTCACGTTTGTTTGACCGTTCAGCAGATGTTCTTGCATTGTATTCCCGTTTCCATTCTTTACTGCTTCTGGGTGGATTATTGAACAGTCTTGGATTATCCTTTAAAACCAAATGGACAGTACGTCCGTACTTGGCATTAGAACAGGGATTTTCGCAGGTACAGGAAATATCACCATTTTTAAAACTTATTTTAGGACATTTAAATTTCATTCTGCCCTTGGCGACTTCAATGCCATCACGGCGCATGCGAAGACCGGAGGGACAAAGAGGTACGCCGTCGTTATCAATGGTAAAATCATTTTTGTAAACAGGAGGTCTGCCGTCTTTGCCGTTCAAGTCAATAAAAGGAGTGATGTTTTCCTGTTTGAAATACAGGTAATAAGGCATGGCATCATGAGCAGAATCAAGAAGAACTTTGGAAACTGAGTAATCAGGAAGAAAAGCCTTCATTCTGAAAAAAGCATGCAAAAAGCCATGAGAATCATGCTTTGAAGCACAAGAATAAAGTGGAAATACAGGAAGATCACTTTGAGAGTCTACAAGCATGTATAAATCATATCCATGATAAAAACAGTCACGAGAAGAGTCCCAGCCGATATCACAATCGGGTTGAGAGAAGTAGCAATCACATTTGCAGTCGTAGATACCATTTTTTGTGCAATTGCAGATCCGTTTTTTCCTTTCTCTGTGAGAAGTGACAACGGGAGTGCCGTCACCGGCGAGAGCAAGCTGCTTTGAATGAATTAGTTGTTTTTGTTCAGAAAGATCAAGAAATTCTTTTTTATAGATTTTAAAGAGAGAGGAATACGGTTGATCATCTAACAGAAAAGAGGTATTTTCCAACTGAGGAAGAAGCTCGGCAACAGTAGTTTTTTCAATGGAATCGGCTTTTGTGCCTTTGGAAGAAGGTTTTTTAACTTTTGACTTAAGAGGATGAATATGAGGAGACAAGTGAGGCGCATCGGAATCCCATAAGCGATTTAAAAAATCGTAAAAAGTGCCAACACCTGGTGTATCGCCTACGTTGAAGCCACTAAGGATGGCAAAAAGCGGATTGAATTTAAGCTGAGCAACCCAGTCAGTTAAAGACGAAATCTTAAATGCAATGGAAAGCAGGTAAGAGCGCTGCATGCAGGAAGGAGTTCTGGGAGCAGGGCCAAACTTGGAATATTTAGCAGCCAAAAGGGAGTCAGTAAAAGAAAGATCAAGATGCCAAAAATGTTCAATGATGTTCCAAGTGGATCGAGCCAGCGCATCAGGATTCGGGTAATATTTACGAAGATTTTCAATAACAAAGTTTTGGTAGTCGGTATGACTGCCACAATTAACAGGTAACATAAAATGCCTCCAATAAAAAATAGCGTAAGAATACGTTTCTTGATTAAACGAAAGGAAGCTATTTGTCAAGCGTTTTTTATGAAAAAGTGGGGGATTTTAATAAAAACTGGAATTTACAAGCCTTGATTTTATTAGGTTTAGAGATTCCGAGAGATCATCTTAATAGAATGGAGGGAAAATTGTGAGGAGAATATTCATGGTTGGGGATTTTTTATATCCTCATGGAGAGGCTCGTGCGAATTATGTTCAATATTTGGCAGATGCATTAGTTCATTGTGGATACAAGGTTGTGATATTAGGAAAAATAAACAGTGAATTTTGTAATGAAATGGAGTTCTCTTTTCGGAACGTTACAATAAAAGAAATTGAGCAGAAAGGGGGAAATCGACTGATTCGACGTTTGTGTAATGGAAGAAGGGGATTTAAGTTCTACTTTAAGCATTATTTAGAACAGTTTAAGCCCTGTGAAGATGATGTTTTTATTACATTTGGTGGCGAATTTATAAGATTGCCAGTTAGGACTTTAAGAGATAAGTATGGATTCAAATTAATATCATGTCCATTGGAATGGTTTGGAAGAGAGCAATATGCATCGGAAGAACAATATTCAGAAAAACAAAAAGAATTTAATATGATTCATAAGTGTGATGCAGTTTTTCCTATAAGTCATAACATCGCAAGAGAGTTTTCAGAATTACCTCAATTAATAATTCCTCCATTGGTGGATATTGCAGAATCTAAATTAAAAGAAAAAAAATCTGATTGTTATAACATCATTTTACCAGCGAATGGAATGATGAAAGATGCTTTTGAATCAATGATAAAAGGATTTTCTTTACTCACAGATGAAGAACTTAAAAAAGTAAATTTTCACATTAAAGGTGTTAAAAAAGAAAAAATTATTGATTGCATAGGAGAAAAGCAATGGGATAGAATTAAAAATAGAATTTTTCTTCATCATTGGATGAAATATGATGAATTGGTTTCATTGTATGAGAAAATGCACTTTTTGATTCTTGCAAGAGATGTTAACCAGATGACACAATCAAATTTTCCAAGTAAGGTTCCTGAAACTATGGCATATGGTATTGTTCCGATTGTTAGTAGAGTTGGTGATTATACAAAATATTATTTAAAAGACGAAATTAACAGCTTTATTTTTGATGGATGCACAGCAAAAGATTGTTGTAACGCTTATAAAAAGGCTATAGAGACAGAATTTGACAGATATAATGAAATGTCACGAGAGTCAAGAAAGTGTGTAGAAGAGAAATTTGATTACAGAAACTGGATTGATCCATTAAAGAATTTTATTGAAGATCTGTTTGTTTAAGAAGAGTGCGCTTGTACAGGTGAAAAGAATTAACTTTATAAAAGGAAGAGGGAACGTTATGACAGTTCAAGATTTTGCTGAAAAAGTTATAAGAAAGCTGAAATATTGGCATATGTTGGATGATTTATCAGATGAAAAATATTTAAAAATAATGTACTGGGCTTCTATGCATAAAAAATTGAATTTGTCAAATCCGAGGTCATTTAACGAGAAAATTCAGTGGCTTAAATTATATGATCGGAAGCCAGAATATACACAAATGGTTGATAAGTATGAAGCAAAGAGATATGTAGCCGATAGGATAGGAAATCAGTATATTATTCCAACATTAGGCGTATGGAACCATTTTGATGAGATTGATTTTGATTCCCTTCCGAATCAATTTGTTCTTAAATGTACACATGATAGTGGGGGATTAGTAATTTGTAGAGATAAAAATAAGTTAAATTTGAATGAAGCAAAAAAGAAAATTGAGAAATCTTTAGCGACTAATTATTATTATAATGGTCGAGAATGGCCATATAAAGATGTTAAACCGCGTATTATTGCGGAAAAATATATGGAAGATAAAGAAACAAAGGAGTTAAGAGACTATAAATTCTTTTGTTTTGGTGGAGAAGTCAGATGTTTTAAAGTTGATTTTGATAGATTTATAGAACACCATGCAAATTATTATGATAAGGATAAAAATCTGTTGAAATTCGGAGAGGCTAATTATCCGCCTGTATATAGTCGAGAGATAGAAATGTCTTCGAATATTGACACTATGATTAGCTTTGCGGAACAGCTGAGTAAAAATATTCCGTTTTTGCGTGCGGACTTTTATGATGTTGATGGTAAAACTTATTTTGGAGAATTGACATTTTATCCTGCATCAGGCTTTGGAAATTTCACATCAGAAGAATGGGATAATGTGTTAGGTAAATGGATTGAATTGCCTCAAACTGTGTGTGGGGGGGGGAAAGTAGAGCATATATTTCAAAAGAAACAATCTGTATTTTGCATGATCCAAAGGTGCATGCCAGCTTAACTGACTATAAATTTTACTGTTTTAATGGTGAACTTCATTATCTCTATATTTCAACTGGTTTAGAAAATCATAAGACTGCAAAAATCGAA
>UMGO01031218.1_pt1 | contig 28351 bp, 23 predicted proteins | sample 1965301 | NCBI WGS metagenome assembly UMGO01 (sample SAMEA4836074, study PRJEB28245) | human gut metagenome | biome: gut microbiome; material: fecal sample | place: Denmark | collected 2008 | reverse complement strand
GCGTTATTATCTAAATTTATTGTATTTTAATTTTTATTATTTGACTAAAGATATTATACTATGATTAGAACGCTCTATCAAGTAGGTAATAGACGCAATTCATCTCCCACCTTAGAGGTCGAAGTCTTCTTGCTGTAAAAGGATAAAAAAACGCTACGCTCATTTTTCATGAAATACTTATAGAATAATTCTTATCTGATATTTTTTAGTGTATTTCCATTAATAAAACAGAATATTTTCGCTCTTTCTATACATACTATGAGTACTAAATTTTAGATTTTTTAAAGGAGATTACTATGGAATCAGATACAAAAAAGCTGACAGATACTACAAAACTTTTAAGAGAATGTGATGCAGGAACAAAGATGGCGATTTCTTCAATTAATGAAATTTTAGAAAAGGTTGAAGATACAAAATTAAGTGAGATTCTAACTAAGAGCAGAAATGCACACGAAGAATTAGAATCAGAGATCCATTCCCTGCTTAATTATCACAAAGAAGAACAAAAAGAACCCGATCCACTTGCAAAAGGCATGTCTTTTATCAAAACAAATGTCAAAATGGGAATCGATGAAAGTGATAAAACAGTGGCTAACCTTATTACCGATGGATGTAATATGGGAATTAAATCTTTAAATAAATATCTAAATCAATATGCCATGGCCGATGTGATTTCTAAAAAAATAACAGAAAAACTGATTCGATTAGAGGAAAATCTACGAAAAGAACTTTCCACATATCTTTAATATGTGTTTGAAAAAATATTCTTGCAATCTATATGCCCAAATTTACGGTATATTTCATATCCACAACCTCATTTCTTACGATAATATGAAATCTCTATAGTATAAAATGATAAAGAAAAGCCCGTCGAAAGCGAAAAACCAAAGAACATACTCACTTTCGACGGGGTTATGCAAAATGCAAAGTACATTCTGTATTATATGTTTTTTCTCATATTTTTCAAGTACTATTGCACGAAATGTAAATTTTATGTCTTGAACAACCACATTTTCTATATTCCCTGCTTGTAAATAAGAAAAAGTATTATATAATATATACATCATTTAAAAACAATGATATATTTTTTAATAAAAAATGTATTTTACATGAAAGGACTATTTTATGATTTCAATTGCTGTCTGTGATGACAATGAGATTACCGCGCAGGAAATCTCAGAAAAAGTAAAACAATGCTGCCCTATTGAAGCGGAAGTTTCTGTATTTTATCACATAAAAGATATACTATTTTCTATTCATAATGAAAACAAGCTGTTTGATATTATCTTTATGGACATTGAATTTGATGTTTCCTCTGGAGATGTTTCTTCTGGAATTGAGGCATCAAAACAGATTAACGCCTGGCATCCAGACTGTCAGATTATATATATTACAAATTATACAAACTATTTTACCTCTGTTTATGAGACATCACATATTTACTATATTTTAAAGAAAGATATAGATGCCTATCTTTCAACCGCATTAAAAAAGGCCATACAGCAGATAGCAAAGATAAATCAGTACTATTTGATTATCCAATCAAAGCAGCAGCATATTCGTATTGCACAAAGTAAGATTTTATATTTAGAACGAATTATGCGTACTACAAATATTCATACCGCAGATACAATCTATCAGACACCAGAAAAGATGGATTCTCTTTTAGAACGTTTATGTCCCTGGTTTTGTCCATCTCACCGAAGCTATATCGTAAATGGACGGCACATCGTTAATTTAGACCGTCACCATGCTATCTTATCAAACGATACTTCTGTTCCAGTCAGCAGAACTTGTTACGAAAGTTTAAAAAAGACATTTGCCAGATGTATATGGGCAGATGGGATGTATTTTACAAATGAAGAAGCGAAAGGAGAGCTTTAATGATGCATAAAAAAGATATGATTTTTCTTTCAATTCTTATTGCCTGTTCAGAATCTGTGGTTCTATTTTATTTTTGTTCCGCTAAGTCACCTCGCTCATTCCTATGCATGATGATTTCTTATGCGCTTCTTCTTATTTTCCCACTAAATATCTTTCTTGCATCTTTAAGAGAGCACCGGACAGGAACTTCTCTTTCTACGTTAGAAACTACAGAAGAAAGTTCAAAGCAGCAACGCGAAATAGAACAGTTTACTCATAAGCAGCTCAAACTTCATAAAAATAATTTTACCCAAAAATTGAAAGAACTTTACATACTTTTAGAGCAAAATGATTTAGCAACTGCACAAAAAATACTTGGTGAACAGATTCCTCTTAATTTTAACTCATTAGCAAGAAAAACAACAAAATCAGATTCCCTTTCTCATGGATTTGGATTATCTATCATTGAAGAGATTGTAAAATCTTATGATGGATTTTGCGAGTGGGAAGATCGGGGAAATATTTTTGAATCTCGTATAATGCTTCGTTATCTTTTATAATACCACCGCAAACGAATATGTTTTATCTTGGAATATATTTGAAAAATGCTTTTTGCAGATTGAGGTATGCAGATTGCAGGAATGATTTTTCAAACACGCTCTAATTCTAACGATTAAAATGGTAAAGAAAGGATTTTTTATGACTTTAAACCAAATGTTTGATTTTACACCAGTTTATATTTATATTGTAGCAGCCGTTCAGCTTTTTATAGGATTCTCATTAAGTTTTGCCATTGGGCAGATTCTGCCCTTGCGTATTCGAGAATTTATGTATTACCTTTTTAGTTTTCTTTTTCTATTTATTCCTTTTCTATATGAAATTGCAACAGCCAATGTACAGTCTGGAATGAGAAGCTTTCTTTTTTACCTCGCTCTTCTCATCACAATTTTTTTATTTACCAAAGAATCTTTCTTAAAAAAATTATCGCTGTTTTTTATCCTGATTTTCTTTGATGGTATCTTAGAGATTGTTATTTGTTCTCTTTACTGGAAAGAAATCTGCGAAAAATTATTCGGAATGACCGGCTGGATTCTCTTGTTTTTTATTCTATTTGTTTTAAGCCTTTTATTTTTGCATGCGGTGACTCAAATTCCAGTCATCTTAAAACAGATTCGGGTTAATAAAGAAAAAAAGAAGCGAATTGAAAAACAAATATTTATTTACAAACAATATCAGGAACAAAATATTCTTCTTCGCAGGCAAAATCATGATATGAATAATCATTTACAGGCACTCTCCTTTTTACTGTCCCAAAATCGGATAGATGATATGAAAAAATATATTAAGGAGCTTTTAAAGGAATAAACTGATAATACATGTAAAAGGCTTCTGTTGCAAACCTTCTGTCGATTTGGTATACTTAATGTAAGTGTAGAACACACCAGAATTGTCAGCACAGGAGGATAGAACAATGATTAAGGCGACAAGCTGCGGTGGTGTTGTAATATTTCGGGGAAAGATACTTCTGTTATATAAGAATTATAAAAACAGATATGACGGATGGGTTCTTCCAAAAGGAACAGTGGAGGCAGGGGAAGAATATAAAGAAACTGCCTTAAGAGAAGTTCACGAAGAGACAGGAGTAAAGGCTTCTGCAATAAAGTACGTAGGAAAGAGCCAGTATACATTTAATACCGCACACGATGTAGTTGTAAAGCAGGTACACTGGTATTTAATGATGGCGGACAGCTATTACTCCAAACCTCAGAAAGAAGAATATTTTGAAGATTCCGGCTACTATAAGTACCACGAAGCATATCATTTGCTTCGCTTCCCTAATGAGCGGCAAATATTAGAAGATGCCTACCAGCAGTATATTGAATTAAAGAAAGCGGGATTGTGGGGAACAAGAAAGTATTTTTAATTCTGATTTCGTTTGAATAAGAGACACCCTTTAAAGGCAAATAAATCCCTATCTGTGACTTTAATCGTGGCGAGGAAAATACCTCATTCGGTATTTTCTCTTGCTCCGAGATCACAGATAGGGATTTATTTGCCTTCAGAGGGCTATCTTTGGCTGGATTTAGTTTAATCAGAATATGATTGGGAGAATTTGGGAATGAGGCATATAATTTAAGAAGGTACAACGAATTTGTGATAAAAAGAATTTTACTAAAAAGCTATGTGTATTGCCATTTCTGAAGATATGATTTTTCAAACACGCTCTAGTATAGTAAAAATAGAGTAAAAAAATAAGCTGTCTACTTTTTAGTAAGACAACTTTCTTTTAAAAAATATATTAAATGCCGCTGATGGGACTCGAACCCATATGGTTTCCCGTACGATTTTGAGTCGTATGCGTCTGCCAATTCCGCCACAGCGGCATATAGAAATTAGTCACAGCTAATGCAACCAACTTCTATATATTATCATCTGATTGTTATATTGTCAAGAAAAATTTATTGATTCGTCTGTGTAGATTCGATATCTGTTTTCTGACTATAATATTCTTTCATATTATTATTGTAATAAGAATCAAATACTCTTTTAGCAATCGGGACAGCATACTTACTTCCAGCGCCGACGTTCTCGACAAGAACACAAACAACTAAATCCGGGTCTTCTACATTAGAATAGCCAACGAACCAGGCATGTGCATATTTGCCCTCATTCTCTGCAGTTCCTGTCTTTCCTGCGGCAGTATATAAATCCGTATCTAAGTTATAACCCGTACCACTGGTAACTACTTCCCGAAGCATTTTCTGGAGCTTTTTCGCATCTTTTTCTGACATAAGATCGGCATAAATTTCAGGGATAGTTTCTTTTACCGTTGTTCCATCTGCTCCTTCTACATGGTCAACGACATATGGCTTCATCAAAGTGCCTTCGTTTGCAACTGCACACATAAGGAGAGCGTTGTGGAACGGCGTCATCAACGTATTTCCCTGTCCAATGACCGTTTGTGGGATTTCACTCTTGCCTGAATTTTGAGTTAATTCAAAACGACTCTTTTTTACTGCAAGATCAAAAGGAATCTCCTGATTGAACAGACATTTTTTATTTAGTGAAACAAAATTCTTTATGTCCAACTTACTACCTAATGTGACAAAAGCAGTATTGCAGGATTTTGCAAATGCCCTGTCTAAATCAACTTCACCATGTTCCTCATTTTCATAGCAGCTGATACGCACGCTATTAACAATCGTCTGTCCGTCACATTCATAACTAAAGTTCTTATAAGAGTTCGGATGTTCTTCCATGTATTCTAGCGCTGTCAGTACCTTATAGGTGGAACCTGGCGGGTAAAGCCCCTGCGTTGCTCTGTTTAAGAGGCAGCTTTCTGAAGAATCAGAAGTAATCTTATCCCAGATATCATCTAACTTATTCGGATCAAAATCGGGCTTGGAAACTAATGCTCTTACCTTTCCTGTTTTGGGTTCGATTGCCACTACCGCTCCCCTATAGTCCTCTAATGCTTCATAAGCGGCCTTTTGCAGACGGGTATCTAACGTCGTTATTACATTATCTCCGATATTCTTCTTGCTGGCAACACCGTTACTGAGCTGCTTCATCAGTTTTTCGTGTGATGTCAAAAGATCACTGTTACAAACAGATTCCAGTCCTGCCTTTCCATAACTGGTATATCCAATAATGTGTGCAAACATATTTTCGTAAGGATAGTGCCGTATCTCATCTCCAGCTTCATTATTCTCAGAATATGCAAGAATCTTCTGGTTCGCACTTAAAATCTGACCTCGTTTTGTCTGGTCAGAGAGAGAAGAATTTCTCTTATTATAAGAACTTTGCGCTACGCTACTGCTATCCTTTAAGGTAAATTTCACCACATAGCCAATTAACCCCAGAAAAAGTGCGACAACAATAATACTTGTCTGTAGCATATAACGGTTCGTTTTTAATTTTTTCCCTCTTCTTGGAGTAAATAAGCTCTTTATATCAAAAAATAAGGTTTCCTTTTGATCGTGCCTGCGAGATTCTCTTCGTTCAGTCGTATTTTTTACGGTCACTCTCGTCCGGCTGCCCTGCTTGTTCTTCTTCATTCTCATCATCCTCTTTATAGGCAATGATAAATATGCCCTGCATAACTGCAAAAATTATTAATGTACTGGCTACAGAACTTCCTCCATAACTGATCAGTGGAAGTGTTACTCCGGTAGAAGGAATAAACTTAGTAACCCCTCCAATTGTAAGAAACACCTGAAAAATAAAGCAAATAGAAAATCCATATGCTAAAAGCTTGTAAAAGCGACCCCTCACGTCCATCGCAATTTTTAGGAAATGAATAAACACTCCCAAATAAATTAATATCAGACAAATTGCAAATAAAATTCCGAATTCTTCGGTAATTGCAGAGAAAATAAAATCACTTTCCACAATGGGAATATCATTTGGCCTGCCCTGTGTCAGTCCTTTCCCAAGCCAACTTCCCGCGGCAATCGCAAATAAAGACTGCGTAATCTGATATCCGCTGCCCTCAATGACAGACCAGGGATCTTTCCAGGCAATAAAACGAACCCGCACATGCGCAAACAGCATGTACGCTAACTTTGCCGCAAGAGTGCCCGCTCCAATTCCTCCAAATAAATAAATTCCCCTTCCAGTAGCGACATAGCAAAGAAAAACATATACAACAAAATAGATTAATGCTCCACCTAAATCCTTTTCGCCAATTAATATGATAACATGGCATGCCGCAAAAATGCTCGTAAGAAGCATTGTTTTAAAATTCGGTGCTTTCGTAAGCATCGCTGCAATAAAAAAGATAAAAGAAATCTTAACAAATTCCGAAGGCTGCAAAGCAATCCCATGTCCCAAAGAAATCCAGTTCGTTGCTCCATTCTGTGAAGTACCAATTACAAATACACTAGACAAAAATATCAGTCCAAGGAGGCCATAAATCCATTTCAACTTTTTGAGCCAGACAGCCTTTTCCATAAAATACGGAATAAATAAAACAATCAATGAAGTAGCCGCAGCAATAATAAACTGCTTTACTGCTTTATCAAATGACAGGCGTGTTAACATAACAAAACCAATCAAAAGCAAGAAACAGGTATGATTCATCAAAATTCGCGAACAGTCTACATATACTCGTGAATAGACAAAAATCAGCATCTTAAAAAATACGACCTGCGCAAGATACAAAAAAATAATCTTTGTATCCAAAGTTTTGGCAAATAATACACCATAACAGATAAAATGAAATACGAACATAAACAATTCCTGCCTGTCCATCCGCTTTACCTGTCGTTTCTCAGTAGAGGGAAGAAAAACGGTAAAACAGGTAATTGCGTAAATAACACCCATGATGACAATAATATAATTCGATCCTGTTGAAATCAAACTCACCATACTTTCATTCCCACCTTTCTACTCTATTCCATAATTCCAGTATGAATCTGAAGTATCTTTACTTTGTTCTTCTGTAAAATGCTGTTCTTTCCATTTAAGATATCTTTGTTTTACGGAAGATACTTCTGCTTCAGTAAGTTCAAATAAATCAAAGCGATGTCTCTTTATGTGAGAAGAAACCTCTTTGATATTCTCTCCGATCAGACTCTTCGGCTTATCCTGCCAAATAAGATTATAACAATCCAGGCAGTGTGTAGTTACTAAAAGCTTTCTTTTCTTTTTATCCTCAAGCCATAATCGCCCGGAAGTTTTATTACAATGCCCACACGTCTTTTTAAGGCACTGTGCTGACTGCATTACCGGTATTCTTCCATAAATAAGTAATTCAAAGTCAACTGTCTGCTGCTGTTCTTTATCCATTCCCTTTATCATATCTGAAATTTCTTCTTCCGACAATTCAACAGGCAGCTCTCTTACGGTCATATTATCATAGAGTGCATTTGATTCCTGTATAGCCGAAGAATTCCAATGATAAAAAGAAGCCCCTGCAATCACTCTTGTAGTACATCCCTCTAACTGCATAAGAAATTCCATTTCATTTATAGTATATGCATAAATTCCATCCCAAATTGACAGAGAACAGATCTTTTTTAATTTATCTTCCAGCACATTATTACCTCGAAATACACGAGGAAGTGCAAGATACAGGCTTTTTCCAGCAGTCTTAATCTTTTCGCCCACATTTTCTAACTCTTTTTCCGAAAAAAATTCCCATGGAAGACAGATTCCATCAAAAAAAGTATCCTCACAATATAAAAATGCCTGCTTTATATTATATACACTTGCAATTCGCTCTTCCTGCTCTGAGTTTAGTTCTCGTTGTGCCTGATTCGGACAATCATAGCGCTTATTCATTAGATTCTGTTGATTATCCAATTCTTTTGAGGACAAGTTCTTCTCATAAAAATATTCTCTTTTTTCTGGCAGATTATCTACTCTATTTTTGCAGATGCGTAATTTTTCCTCTAAAAGAGCAAATCCGTCCTGACGAATTCTTTTTAAAGCAGACATTGGGAGAAAACATCCCTCATCTAAATTCACTTCAAAAGAAGTAAGTGTAAATGGTACATTACCAGTCTTGTGCATCTGCCGCAGGATATCTTCCTTCGTTACCGGCCTCCTTTCAGAACATTCGATAACCGGTCCTTCAACAAATACACTTTCTTCTCTACAAAAAAGCTGGAGCATCAAAGGTTCGCCAACTTTTAGTGTAATATCTCCTGTCACAGGGTATTTTATCACGCCATTTAAAATATTCTTTTCAATGTGTGTAAGAAGTTCTTCATTCCTCCTGCGATATACAGGCATTCCAGGCTTAATAGATTGTGTGCGCGGAGCGTTCAGTGTCACCTGTCCTTTTAAAGAAGTACCCACATCTTTAGAAGGGACTGTAAGAATCACTTCATCCTGCCCATCTTTTGAAACAGGAATTACTAAAATATCTTTTGGATGTAATGTATCTTCAAAATGCATCCGAACTTTATTTTTAGAGACAGATAGAACTTTACCAACTTTTCTTCCAGTATTTTTGGGAGAAACAGCTGCCATCATGTCCTGCCCATTGTGCTTGTTCCAATATCCCTCTGTAAAACTGCCGCGACAGTATAATTCTTCTAAGGCATGTATATCCTCTTCTTCTGGTTGAAATTGTGCTCTTTGTTCCCAGTTTTCAGAAATCTTATCTAAATATTTGCGGTAAATTGCTGTAACTCCTGCCACATACTCCACATTTTTCATGCGTCCTTCAATCTTTAAAGAATCCACAGGAATTTCCATTAAAGACGGCAGCATAGAAAGAGAACATAAATCCTTTGGACTAAGAAGATATTTCGTATACTTTGAAGGATTTAATATCATTCCATCAGCATTCATCAGAGTATATGGAAGTCGGCAAGGCTGGGCACAGCGGCCGCGATTTCCACTTCTTCCGCCATACATACTGCTTAAAAGACATTGACCAGAGTAGCAATAACACAATGCCCCATGAACGAAAACTTCCACTTCAAGGCCAGTTTCTTTTTTTATTCTTTTTATTTCTGCCAAAGATAATTCTCTTGCCGGAACAACTCTGGTCATTCCCATGCGCTTCGCAGCAACAGCACCACGAAAATCTGTCACCGTTAGCTGTGTGCTTCCGTGAATTTCCAAGTCAGGGAAATTCTCTCGAATGAATCGAACCGCACCAATATCCTGAACGATAACACCGTCTAAACCATTCTCATAATAAGGAAAAAGAAAGTCTCCTAATTCTTCAAAAAGCTCTTTCTCTTTCATTAATGTGTTCACTGTAAGATATAACTTACGTTCATGAAAATGTGCAAACTGCAGCGCCTCTATCATATCCTCTCTGGAAAAATTATGTGCATACGCTCTGGCACCAAACTTTTCACCACCCATATAAATCGCATCTGCTCCCGCTGCAACAGCCGCTTTTAAATGCTCGAAAGAACCTGCCGGAGCAAGTAATTCCGGCAGGTTTCTCTTTTTAATGAAATTCATTGTTCGTCTCCAGTCCAATAATCTGTTTTTGCAGCTCATTCACCTTTGCTTTATAATCTGCAACCAGCTTATTCGCTGCATCAAGCCGCATATCTCTATCGACAATCTGCTGCTTTAATTCATAAAGCTCCTGCTCTCTGTCCCGGCCATCCTGATTAAATACTTCAATCTCATCCCGAAGTTTAAAGAGTTCTTCTGTAATATTGAGCGCCAGCAAAATATCACGATATTCTGTGGAAAGCTTATTATATCCTGGCTGTTTTTTTAATTCTCTTATCTTGCCGTCAACATAGGAGGCAAGTTTTTGGAGATAGATATCACTTCCACCCGACAATCTATATACTTTACCGTCAATTACTACTGATAATTCACTTTTTTCTTCCATATCAACCCTCCTGTGATGCAAAATCTTTTAATAAATCTCCTCCGGTACCGGATATCCCATATGTTCATAGGCGAAAGCAGTTAAAGCCCGGCCTCTCGGTGTTCGCTTAATGAGGCCTCTCTGAATAAGAAACGGCTCATACACATCTTCAATCGTACCAGAATCCTCTCCGATTGCTGCTGCTAGTGTATCTAAACCCACCGGTTTTCCCATAAACTTTGTAATCATCGCTTCTAAAAGGTTGCGGTCTGTCGCATCTAATCCCATAGAATCAACCTCAAGTAAATTAAGTGCCGTCTGTGCCACCTCATATGTAATCATACCGTCATATCGAACCTGTGCAAAGTCTCTTACCCGCTTAAGCAATCGATTCGCCAGTCTTGGTGTCCCACGACTTCTTTTTCCAACTTCCATTGCACCGGCCTCATCAATCTTTACTCCAAGAAGTTCTGCTGAGCGTTCTACAATTACTTTCAATTCTTCATCTGTATAAAATTCCAGACGGTTTACAACTCCAAAACGGTCTCGAAGCGGTGCAGTAAGCATTCCTGCTCTTGTTGTAGCTCCTACCAATGTAAAATGAGGAAGCTCTAAACGTATAGACTTCGCTGAAGCGCCCTTTCCAATCATAATATCAATAGAAAAATCCTCCATTGCTGGATAAAGAACTTCCTCCACCTGCCGGTTCAGTCGGTGAATCTCGTCAATAAAGAGAACATCTCCATCAGAAAGTCCATTCAATACTGCCGCAATTTCTCCTGGTTTCTCAATCGCCGGTCCGGAAGTAATCTTCAAATTACTGTCCATTTCGTTTGCGATAATCCCTGCTAATGTTGTCTTTCCAAGACCCGGAGGGCCATATAATAATACATGGTCAAGAGACTCTCCTCGCATCTTAGCCGCCTCGATAAATACCCGAAGGTTCTTTTTTACCTTCTCCTGTCCTATATATTCTGATAAATTCTGTGGCCGGAGGCTGCCTTCTACCGCAATATCCTCCTCCATCAGCTCTGTGCTGATCATTCTGTCCATGTTATCACCTTATAAAAATGTTAATACTTTCTTCAATGCTTCTTTTAATAACTGTTCTGCATCTAACTTCTCTGCTTCCGGCACACTATGTACGGCACGATATGCTTCTCCATTCGAATAGCCTAATGCTACTAATGCCTGTACAGTATCCGCAATGCTGTCTCCTTCTGTAGAGGAACTCTGTGGCGCTGCTTCCTCTGCCCCTGAAACTGACTCTAAATCTTCTAGATTCAGCTTGTCTTTCAGCTCGATGATCATTCTCTTCGCACCTTTGGGACCGATACCCGGTGTCTTAGCGATACTCTTCGCATCCTCACTAAAAACCGCATAATACAAATCTTCCACTGACATCGTGGAAAGTACCGATAATGCGGCTTTCGGTCCGATGCCTGAAATTCCAAGCAGAATCTGGAAAGTCTCTAACTCCTGAATCGAAGAGAATCCAAACAATGCCAACTGGTCTTCTCGTACATACAGATAGGTATGAAGCATCGCTTCCTCACCACTATTCACACCCTCAAGAACTCTTGACGGCACTTTTATCTGGTAACCAATTCCATGATTCTCTATCACAACAGAATCCTTCCCCTTATATGCAACTGTTCCCTTAATATATGAAATCAAACGAATTTCCTGCCTTCTTTTAAAATTGTTACTAGAGCGTGTTTGAAAAATATTTTCTGCAAGATGTGCATCACGCATTTTTCAAACACGCTCTAGAACTTATATTCTGACTTCTGACATGATACCATAATTCCCATCATATTACAACTCTTTTACTTTAAGCGCATTTACCCCTTTCTCGAAAATGTGTTTGACATATAAAACGTTCTCTGCTATGGTTATAGCATTATTATACTAAGAATTTTTGAGACAACATATGTCATTCTGGAGGTATCATGTTAACGATTAATAAAATATTCCCACAAGAAAAGATTCCCGAAAAGACAGAATCTTTTTTATTTTTTGATATAGAAACTACTGGTTTTTCCAGAGACAACACCATCTTATACCTGATTGGCTGCGGATATTTTGCAGAAGAAGGATTCCAATTCATCCAGTGGTTTAATGATGACGGCACAAGTGAAGAAGAGATTCTCCTTGCCTTTCAAAATATTTTAGTAAAAAAAGACTGGCAGCTTGTCACATTTAACGGCAACAGCTTTGATATTCCTTATTTAAAGAGGCATTACGACTTAAATGAACTAACCTGTGATATAGAAAAATATCCATCCCTGGATTTTTACCAGTTTTTAAAACCTTTTCAAAATCTTTTTCAGATGACACATGGAAAACAAAAAGACTGGGAACAGTTTCTTGGCTTAAATAGAGAAGACAAATATGATGGCGGACAGCTTATCGCTGTTTACAAAGACTACCTTATGTCAAAGGACGAAGACTTGTTACATAATCTTCTGCTTCACAATGAAGATGATTTACTTGGTATGAAGTATCTTCTTCCGCTCTTTTCCTATCGTCAGATTTTCCTTGAGGACATCACTTTACAGAGAATCGCACCCGCCAATAAAGTGTTTGAACGTGGAAATGGCAGCATTGCTATCTCCTGCAGACTTCCTCTCCCTCTGCCACAGCCATTAGAGGTATCTACCCCTATAGGAGAGCTCTTTTCTGACAAAAAAGATTTGTCCATACTGACGATTACCCTTCCTTTTGTTGAGGACGTGTTAAAACATTTTTACAAAGACTATCACAATTATTATTATCTTCCAAAAGAGGAACGGGCGATTCATAAAAGTGTCGGCTGCTATGTTGAACGTCAATACCGCCGGGCAGCAAAAGCTTCTACTTGCTATGTCAAAAAAGAAGGAATCTTCCTGCCGCTTCCAAAAGCGCAGAAACATTTTGGAATACAGATAGAGAATTATCCTTATGAAAAGACTTTTCCTTTGTATAAGAGAGAATATAAGGAACTTAGATGGTTTGCAGAATTTGATGATGTATTCTCAGAAAAAAATACGGGGATTTCTGTATATTTGCGGGATATCATAAAAGAACTGCTGATTACTCGTATGGAATGTGATTTATAGGATAAGTAATTCTGCTACAGCCAAAGACAGAACCAGGAAAAAGAAAAAATCCCTATTTGTGACCTCGAAGCAAAAATTGGATGCAAGCGTTTCCGCGAACATTCAACCTGCCGCGACTAAAGTCACAAATAGGGATTTTTTATCTTTCTTATTTCGTCAGCTTTGCCTAAAACGACTATTTCATCTCTTTTGCAAGAGCCACAATCTGCGCTTCACTTGTTTCATCTACCGCAGAGCGAATTGTCACCGTTGTATCTGCAAATGTAATATTCTTGCTCTTCTCAAAAGCAGCCTTCATAATCTTTGCTGCCAGCGGGGTCCAGCTTCCGTTCTCTACAAATCCAATCGTACGGTTCTGATAGCTTCTCTCTGTCAGATGGTTAATGAATTCTTTCATAAATGGGAAAATATCTCCGTTATATGTCGTTGTGGCAAGAATTAACTTTCCGTAACGGAATGCATCTTCTACAGCTTCTGCCATATCATCTCTAGCAAGATCTGTAACAACAACTTTTGGACAGCCTTCTTCTTTTAACTTCTCAGCTAACAGTTCTACAGCCTTTTTTGTATTGCCATAAACAGAAGTATAGGCAATTACTGTTCCCTCTGTCTCCACCTGATAGGAAGACCAGATGTTGTATAAGTTCAGATAATGCTCTAAGTTCTCAGTTAATACTGGTCCATGTAATGGGCAGATTGCCTTAATTTCAAGGGAGCCAACCTTGCCGAATAACTTCTGTACCATTGGGCCATATTTGCCAACGATACCGATATAATAACGGCGTGCTTCACAATCCCACTCTTCCTCTACATCTAATGCACCAAACTTACCAAAAGCATCTGCAGAGAAGAAAATCTTATCTGTTGTATCATAAGTCATCATAACTTCTGGCCAGTGAACCATAGGAGCCATAACAAAAGTAAGGTTATGCTTACCTGTACTTAAAGTCTCTCCCTCTTTTACGATAACCTGACGGTCTGCAAAATCTGTTCCAAAGAACTGCTTCATCATAGGGAAAGTCTTTGCATTACCAACAATCTTTGCTTCTGGATACTTTTCAGCAAAGTTAGCAATATTAGCCGCATGGTCTGGTTCCATATGCTGCACGATTAAGTAATCCGGAGTTCTTCCCGCAAAAGCCTCCTCCAGATTTGCAAGCCACTCATCCTTAAAATGTGCATCTACCGTATCAAATACTGCAACCTTCTCATCAAGAACAACATACGAATTATATGCCATTCCGTTCGGTACATCATACTGACCCTCAAATAAATCTACTTCATGATCATTCACACCAACATAAATAATATCTTCTGTAACTTTAAACATGTAATCACCTCATATTTCTGATTATTGTAAAAAAATATCACTACGTAACCACCACAATTTTCTATGTGGCACAGTTCCTATTATATAAAATTTAATAGAAGTATACAAGACAAATTTCACCTAATTTGCAAACTGGCTGTTATACAGCTTCGCATAGAATCCATTCTGCTTTAACAACGTCTCGTGATTTCCCTGCTCGATAATATGCCCGTCTCGCATGACCAGAATCACATCCGCATTCTGAATCGTAGATAAACGATGTGCTACGATAAAGCTTGTTCGTCCAGCCATCATTTTCGCAAACGCATTCTGAATCTTTTGTTCGGTACGGGTATCAATGGAGGAAGTTGCCTCATCAAGAATCAGCATAGACGGAAGGTCAAGCATTACTCTTGTGATACAAAGAAGCTGTTTCTGCCCCTGACTCATTCCTGCTCCATCTTCTGTAATATATGTGTCGAGTCCCTTTGGCATTTTTTTAATAAAGCTGTAGGAATGAGCCTCTTTTGCCGCAGCGATAATCTGTTCGTCACTAAAGCCTTCTCGTCCCATCGTTATATTATCACGGATTGTTCCACTTCGAAGCCAGGTATCCTGTAATACCATACCGTAGGAAGTTCTAAGGCTCTCTCTCGTAATATCACGGATATCCGTTCCCTCTACCATGATTTTCCCTTTATTTACATCATAAAAACGCATCAAAAGATTAATAATTGTTGTCTTTCCGCACCCGGTAGGTCCGACAATCGCAATACGCTGTCCTTTTTTCACATTAAGATTAAAGTCTTCAATCAGGCGTTTCTCTGTGGTATAGGAGAAGTTTACATGAGAAAGTTCGATATTTCCCTCTGGATTTGCTAGAACAAGGGCATCTTTCTTATCATCGGTTTCCGGTGTTTCCTCAATGAGTTCGAAAATACGAGCCGCACAGGCTAATGCGTTCTGCAATTCCGTAACTACACCAGATATCTCATTAAATGGCTTTGTATACTGATTTGCATAGCTTAACAGACAGGTAAGCTGTCCAACGCTAAGTCCCCCGCCAATGGCAGTGAGTGCACCGCTTAATGCCACGCTTGCATATACAAGGCTGTTGACAAAACGGGTAGACGGATTCGTAATAGAAGAAAAGAAGATAGCTTTTAAAGAATATCCCTGTAACTTATCATTTACAGCTGCAAAACGTTCTCCGGCTCTCTTTTCATAGCCAAATGCTTTTACAACCTTTTCTCCTTCAATCATTTCCTCAATTAATGCTGTCTGCTCTCCTCTTGTCTCTGACTGCAATTTAAACATAGAGTAAGTGTGAGTTGCGATAAAACGGGCAACTAATAAAGAAATCGGTGTCAGACAGACAACCAAAAGAGCAATTCCTACATGGATGGAAAAAATAAATCCAAGCGTACCGAGAATCGTCACAACTCCAGTAAAAAACTGGGTAAATCCCATTAAAAGCCCATCGGCAAACTGATCAACGTCGGCAATAACACGACTTACTACATCTCCATAAGAGTGTCCATCAATATATTTAAGTGGCAGCTTTTCAATCTTTTTCATTGCCTCATTACGGATGTCTCTTGTTACATGAAATGTAATGTGGTTGTTACAGATATTCATGATCCACTGTGTGATTCCCGTAAATAAAATAACTGTCGCACCTTTTTCTAATATTTTTGCAATCGCCGCAAAATTTACCTGTCCTTTTTTAATAATAAAATCAATCGCATCTCCGACAAGGATTGGTACATATAATGTACCGGCAACGGTAAGTGCCGCCATAAGAATCGATAAAATCAGAAGGAAACGGTAGTTTTTTAAATAATGCCACACTTTTTTTATTGTGCTTTTTCTTTTGCCGTTTGTATTTTGCTGTGCCATTTACGCTTCCTCCTTCTTAAACTGTGTCTCATAAATTTCACGGTAAATATTACAGGACTTAAGTAACTGTTCATGCGTTCCCTGCCCTGCTATCTTTCCATCATCAAGCACTAAAATCATGTCAGCATTCTGGATGGAGGAAGTTCTCTGTGACACGATAAATACAGTCGGTTTTCTCTTCATATCCTGAATTGCTTTTCGAAGCCTGGCATCTGTTGCATAATCAAGGGCAGATGCACTGTCATCCATAATGAGGATATCTGACTGTGGCACTAACGCTCTTGCTAAAGTAAGGCGCTGTCTCTGTCCACCAGAAAGGTTTTTACCGCCCTGTTCTATCTTCGCATCAAGTCTTCCTTCTTTTGTGTCAACAAATTCCTTTGCCTGCGAGATAGCAAGTGCCTCTTCTATCTGTTCTTCTGTCGCATCCGGGCAGCCAAAAGTCAAATTATCCCGAATCGTTCCGGCAAAAAGCTGCGCCTTTTGTGGAACAACAGAAATTGTGTTTCTTAAAGATCCATAAGTATAATCCTGTATATTTTTCCCTGCAATATCTACCTCTCCCTCACTCACGTCATAAAATCTTGGAATCAGATTGACAAGTGTAGACTTTCCAGAACCAGTACCTCCAATAATTCCAATGGTCTGTCCTGGCATTGCCTTAAAGGAAATATTCTCCACAGCATGATCTCCGCCTCCGGCGTAAGTAAAGGAAACGTTTTTAAATTCTACCGCAGGAGTGGTATTACCTGCAGCAGCAACTGTTTTTGTTCCTTCTTTCATAGATGGCTCAATATGAAAAACATCCTGAATACGATTAAAACATGCCATCGCTTTTGTCACGGAAATAATGAGGTTTGCCAGCTTGATAAGCTCTACAAGAATCTGGGACATATAGTTATAAAGCGCAACAACCTGTCCCTGTGATAACGTACCAAGACTTACACGAACCGCACCGGTATGAATCAATACCAAAATAGCAAAGTTGATAATAATAAAAGTCAGTGGATTCGTAAGTCCTGATATTTTTCCAGCAAATTTCTGTAAAGAAGTAAGTTCTTCATTCTCTGCTAAAAACTTATTATATTCTGCCTGTTCCTGATGAAAAGCACGAATCACACGCACACCTGTAAGATTCTCTCTTGTTGTTCCAAGAATTGTATCGAGTCCTGACTGTACCTTTTTATAAAGTGGCTTTGTAATAAACATGACACCAAATACAACGATAGACAATAAAATGATTGCCACAACAAAAATCATCGCAGCCTTCACATCAATCGTAAATGCCATGATCATCGCACCAAATACAATAAATGGAGACCGCAGGAACAGACGAAGTACCAGATTGATTCCGTTCTGCACCTGATTAATATCACTTGTCATACGAGTAATCAATGTAGATGTTCCTACCATATCCATCTCCTCATAGCCTAATGTCTGAATATGGGTAAATAATTCATAACGAATCCCTGTTGCCGCTCCAACAGCAGACTTTGCCGCAAAATACTGTGCGGTAATAGAACATGTCAATCCCACTGCTGCTAATACCAGAAGAAGCAGACACATTCTTATGATATGCCCAGAATCTTTTGGAACAATACCATCGTCAATGATCGATGCAACAACCAATGGTACAAATAATTCAAAGAACGCTTCTAACATCTTAAATAAAGGAGCCAGAACACTTTCTTTTTTGTAGTCTTTCATAAAGTATAATAGTTTCTTCATAAAATCTTTCTTTTTCATCCTTTCTCTTCAAAATTTTATGACTATATCAATCCCATGTACAAAATCGTATCTATAATAAATATTCTCTTTTATATTCATGGTTATCTGCCATAAATCTCCCGTTACAGTGTAGCATTTTACTCTTTCTTTTTAAAGGATTAATTTTAAAGGATTAATAATGATAAAACTTTTTAATACCTTTGTTTGAAAAATTGTCGCTAATATGTTATACTAATAACAATAAGTGAATTTATACGTTTATTGAGGTGATTATTTTGAAGGAAAAAAACAACGAATCTGCTGAAAACTATTTAGAGACTATTTTAGTTCTCAGTAAAAGACTTCCTGTTGTTCGTTCCGTTGATGTCGCTAATCAGCTTGATTTCAAAAAATCAAGTGTAAGTATCGCTATGAAGAATCTTCGCGAGAAGAATCATATCACTGTAACAGATGCCGGATATATTTATCTTACAGAATCTGGAAAGGCAATTGCGGATATGATTTATGAGCGTCATCAATTACTTACATCATGTTTAGAAAAATTAGGTGTTTCTGCCGAAATTGCAGAGAAAGATGCCTGTAAGATAGAACATGTTATCAGTAAGGAAAGCTTTGAGGCAATCAAAGAGTATGTGAAGGCGAACATTAGGTAAATGCTGAATGAATGTCAGTGACTGCCAAACCCAGAGAGAAGGAATAATAAAAAGCTATTGCAGTGTTTATAGTTAACACTGCAATAGCTTTTTTATTATTTATAATATTTTTGTCATATCCATTAAGGAACAGTAATATTGTCTCCAGTCTTCTTTTTCCTGCATATAGAATACTTTAATGTATACGGTGAGTTTATCGGTTTCTGTTCTTAAGAGATGGAGCATACCATCTGCACCGGATACTGGATTCAGGAAGGAGTTCTCGAGCATTTCGTTGAACTGGCTGCGTTCTTCTGCTGGAATCCGCGCTAAAAATTCTTTTTGAATGTCTTCTTTGAAGTGTTCTGCTCCAATCATCTGGAAGTACTGTTCATTGACGCGGGTTACCTTTATCTTGCCACTCTGTACTTCAAAAAAAACAACTGGGCCAAGTACATTATTGAGCATACTGTCACTAACAAAATTTGAATCAATGAACTCTCGGATATGCATCGGCTCTACCTGTTTGTAAACAATTCCCTGTGTATCAATTCTTCTATGGTCGCTCAAAAGTTCTTCAAATTTAGGAATTGGAAGGGGTTTATAATAATAAAATCCCTGTGTATAGCAATAGCCAAGACCTTGTACAAACTTCTCCTGACTCTCATCTTCTACTCCTTCAACAACAATCGGGAGATGTAACATACTTGCCATATTTACGATGGCTTCTAATATATGTGCACTTTTTTTGCGTTCCGCCTCCTCAAAACGAAGGAAACGCATATCGAGTTTTAATACATCAACAGGTATATTCTCTAACATATTTAAAGAAGAGTATCCACAGCCAAAGTCATCCATCATAACAACTAATCCTCTGCTTCGCAATGTATTTACTGCACTGGCAATCCGGTTATTATTCTCTGTGTAGGCACTTTCTGTAATTTCTACTTTAATCAAATGTTTCGGAATCTGATATTTCTCCATCAAATCAAATAAATAAGCCGGGACATTCATCGAAAAAATGTCGATGCGGGATACATTAATAGAGATTGGAACCGGAGAATGTCCTGTGTCAATCCAATGTCTGAGCCACTGACAGACCTTTTCCCAGATATAACGGTCCAGACGGTCTATCATCTTATTTTTCTCTAATACTGGAATAAATTCACCTGGTAAAAGGAACTCTCCATCCTCTTTCTGCCAGCGGACCAATGCTTCGGCACCGACAATCTGTCCTGTCATAATATTACACTGCGGCTGGACAAAAAATGTAAATTCTTCGTTTTCCAAGCCCTTCTCTATCTCTGCTAACAGATAGACTTCCTCTTCTAAACAGGATTCCATCTCTAAAGTATAACGACAGATATGCCATTTATAATCTTCTTCTGCATGAGAGCGCGCCAGCATGGCACGATCATACATTAATTCTGGCTGTATCGAGGTATCTTCTATCGTGTATACACCAAATAATGGAAAGAATACAGATGTGTTATTCCACTTGCCAAGCTTTTCTATAATTTTTTCCCGTATGCTACAAAGTAATTCATCACTGTCTGGCAAAAGAGCAACAAAATTATCTCCGCCTAAATAGGCATCAATTCCATCATTCTCCATGGTACTCTGTTTCAAACAGGCACAAATATAGCGGATAACCTCGTCTCCGGAACTTCTTCCATACAACTTATTAAAGAGGCGAAAATGTTCAATATCAATTGCCGCTATACAATATGTATTCGGAAGAAGCTTTGGTAGTTTCTTCCGAAGTCCATCCATAAAAGAATGGTTATAATAATAATCGCTTAAACTTTTACTATTCATAATCCCTCATTATCTGTCCTGTATTTTTTTTACAATAGTTCTGCTAACTAGTCGTTGCTATTTCATCACTGTATTTCGTTATAATATCATAACGCATACTAGTTCTACTATAATTTTCTTATATTTTGCAATATCTCTTACTGAAAAATTCACTTTTTTTATTCTAACATACTTTCTGCAAATATTCCATAACCCATTTGCGGATTATCAATTAAAACATGGGTGACTGCACCAACAAGTTTACCATTTTGTAAAATAGGGCTGCCGCTAAGTCCCTGAATAATTCCGCCAGTAAGAGTAATCAGTTCGGAATCTGTCACCCTGATTTTTAACGTTTTTAAAGAATTTTTTTCGTGAAAGAATACTTTTTCTATTTCGATGGAATAATCTTTGCTTTTTCCACTGATACTGCTTCTAAGATATGCTTTTCCTGTTTTCACTTCTGATTTTTTTGCAATACTTATTTTTTTATCTGTAAAAAATTCTTTTTTGTTTTCTGTTATTTTTCCCAAAATTCCTCCGTTCGTATTCGCATATATCTCTCCAAGATAATTTTGCGGGCTATAATCAATCGTGCCGATTATTTCTCCAGGCATTCCTGATTTTCCCTTCAAAATCGAAGATATATTAGTTCGATACGCACTTCCACCCTCAATTAAAAAGCGGACACCAATATCTCCGTCATTAATTCCATGCCCAAGAGCTGCAAAAGTCCCATCTTCTCTTATAAAAGTAATCGTACCAATTCCCTGCGTATCATTTCGAATCCACACACCAATTTGATAACATTTATTTTTTGCAGAATATACGGGTTGTACTTTCACCTTTATCTTTTTGTTCTTACGCTTTAGTGTCAACACCACTTCTTTTTCTCCATTTTTCTGCAATAAGCGTATAAATTGCTGCTTTGTTGTGATATTCTGAGCGTTTAGTTTCAGAATATAATCCCCTGCTTTTATTTTACAGGATGCCGGAGAATTTTTCCCGTCAATCTGCTGGAGTCCTAATACAAGAATTCCTTCCGTTTTTATATAAATTCCGATTGGCATCCCTGATGCATACACTTTTTCCTCGCTTTTTTGCCCGGTTAGTCGTTTCCCCGTCTGAGATTTTGCCGAAACGGTTTCCTTTTGTGTAGAAAACACAGCTTCTGTCTGTAAAACGTGTCCATATTGCCCCATGATAGTTAGTATAAATACTAACAATACAATGTAAAACTGTTTTAATTTTTCCCTCATAAAAAATGCCCCCATATCTAAATTTTCACTTAGTATGGCAGGCATCTTCCTGTTTCAAACAGGCATATTTTACTGTTTTGCCAAAGCACGCATTTCTCTTGCATTTTGTAAAACGGCTTCTGTAATTTTCACTCCGCCTAACATTCGTGCAAGTTCTTTTACCGATTCTTCTTCTGATAATGGGTAAATATTACTGATTGTCGAATTGGCATCACTTGTTTTTTCGATTAAATAATGCGAATCTGCCATTGCAGCAATCTGCGGCAGATGTGTGATGGCAATAACTTGTCTTTTTTTTGCAATATAAGCAAGTCGTTCTGAAACTTTCTGTGCCGTTCTTCCACTGATTCCTGTATCTATCTCATCAAAAATCAATGTCTCAATATTTTCTTCATCTGCTAAAATAGACTTGATTGCCAGCATGATTCTGGACAACTCACCACCAGATGCAATCTCATGAAGCGGTCGTACTGCCTGTCCTGGGTTTGTAGAAATCATAAAGCAGACATTATCCTTTCCTAATGCAGAATAGTGTTCTGACTGTTCAAAAGCGATTTCAAAGACAACATCTAAAAAGTTAAGATCTAACAATGCTTCTTTAATTAATTTTGTTAACGGAATCGCTGCCTCTTTGCGCAAAGCAGTCAATCTCTCACACTGTATATCCAGTTTTTCCTTTACTTTAGATAATTCCCTTTTTATTTCAGAAATATACTCTTCATAATTGGAAAGTTTTTCATATTTTTCAACACTGTTATCATGATATTTCTGTATTTTCTCTATAGAATCTCCATACTTTGCTTTCAAATGATTAATCAGATTCAAGCGTTCCTCTATTTCTGCAAATTGCTCTCCATCAAATTCCATGGAATCAATATAACTGGAAAGTTCTCTGTTAAAATCATTCAGCAAAGAATCAATGGTCTGCAACTGCTCTGTTAGTCCCCTAGCCTCGGCATCAAGATTAGACACCGTATAAAGCCTTTGTACGGCCAAACCAATGAGATCACCCGCACAACCGTTTTGCCCTGCTGTCACTTCATGAACAGCCGCACAGTCAGAAAGAATTTCTTTTGCATGGGATACTTTCTGGTACTCCGTTTCAAGAGATTCATCTTCTCCAGGGCGAAGTTGCGCTTCCTCAATTTCCTGGATTTCATATTTTAAAAATTCCATCTCCCGAATTCTTTGTTCCTCCCCCATATTTTGTTCGGAAAGTTTCTTTTGAAGTTCCTGATACTCATGATATAAGGAAGCGGTCTTTTCTTTTACAGGAGCAATTACACTTCGATGATAACTATCAATAATTTTCAAATGATTCTGCGGTTTTAAAAGAAGCTGGTTCTCATGCTGTCCACTTAGGTCAAGAAGAAGCGGCGAAAGTTCTTTTAATCTGCCAATTGTAACACTGATATCATTTACCTTATTAATAACTCTGTTATTGGTAATCCTCCTTGATATAATAATCTCTCCATCTTCAAATGGAATCTCAAATTCTTCCATCTTTTTTTGGACTGCCTGGCTTTTTGTGTGAAATATCAGTTCAATAAGTGCACTGTCACAGCCATGTCTTATCATATCTTTTGGTATTTTCGCACCAAGCGCAGATTGAATCGACCCAATAAGAATCGACTTACCTGCACCTGTTTCTCCTGTAAGTATATTGAGATGATCTGTAAAATCTACCTCTGTTTCCTCAATAAGTGCCAGATTTTTAACGTGTAAATTTATGAGCATAGCACCCTCCGATGTTAACGATGTCCCTTCATAATCGTGTCAATTTCCTTCATAACTTCCTCCACCATAGGGGTTTCTTTCACCACGCACATAATCGTGTCGTCCCCGGCAATACAGCCAAGTACTCCATGAAGAGAAATAGAATCAATCGCCGCGGCACATGCCATTGCCATGCCTGGAACTGTTTTGATTACTAATATATTTTCTGCATTATCCATGTGAAGAATTCCCTCAGACAATACTCTTTTATACTTGCTAGAAACATGAATATCCTCAGTCTGAATCGGTGCATACTTCTGTTTTCCATTTGCACCGGTAACTTTTGTGAGTTTTAATTCACGAATATCCCTTGAAATCGTCCCCTGCGTCGAAGAAAATCCTGCTTCTGACAATTTTTTGGTCAGTTCTTCCTGTGTTTCTATATCATTTGTCCGAATAATCTCCAGTATTTTTTCCTGTCGTTTTCCCTTCATTCTTATCTCCACTTCTTTTTATAAAAGCTTCTCCTTTAAAATCTGCACAAAGCTGACTTCCGTTGCTTTAATAAACGGTGTTACTTCCTGTGATTTATATATCTTTACCTGATCTCCCGGAACAATGCTTAACCCTTCTCTTCCATCAAAGGAAATAATAGCCTCTTCCTTAATATTACTTCTTATCTGTTCTACTTCCACCGTAACCACATCTTCCTTGGCAAGTACAATACTTCTCGCAGTAAGAGAATGTGGGCAGATTGGGGTAATCACAAAGTTCTTACAAGTTGGATTAATAATCGGGCCGCCAGCAGACAAGTTATAGCCGGTAGAACCAGTTGGTGTACAAACAATAACACCATCTGCCCGGTAGCAGTCAATTGTTGAGCCATTAATACCCACTTTTAAACCGATAACTCTCGAAGCTCCACAACGGTTAATATTAAAGTCGTTGAGAGCGATATATGTTGCCGCTTTTTCCCCCTGCTTATACACTTCTGCTGTAAGCATGATACGATTCTCTACCTGATATTGGTCTTTTAATAATAAATCCAATGTCTTTGATAGATCAGCAAGATTCACGTCGGCAAGAAAGCCAAGTGTTCCAAGATTAATTCCAAGTAACGGAATCGTATTTCCAACAAGCATTCTTGCAGCAGCCAAAATGGTACCATCTCCACCAATAACAAGAATACATTGTGTTCCCTCTGGAATATCTATAGAAGTAACGTTTCTGTTGTACTGGTCATATACGTTACATACTGCACCCATTCTTGTAATATGATGTTTGATCTGTTCTGTAATTTCAAGATTAATATCTTTTTGCTTATTTGCAATAATTAAAAAATTATTCATGCTGTCTATTTCGCCGCTTCACGATGAGACAACGACTGATGGGATGCCGCAACAACATCCGGTATCATCTCATCACTAATCTGGCTTTCCTCCGGTCTGTTTAATAAATGCAGTAAGTACTCTATATTTCCCTCTGGTCCTTTAATCGGTGAATAATCAAGATGCAGCAGTGAAAAACCAAGTGCTAAGGCAAAGTCCATAATCTGCTTTATAACATCTTCATGTACTTGTCGGTCTCTTACTACACCTTTTTTCCCTACCTTTTCTCTTCCTGCTTCAAACTGTGGTTTAATAAGACAGACAACCTGTCCATCCTCTTTTAAACATGCCTTTACTGGTGGAAGAATCTTTGTAAGAGAAATAAAGGAGACATCAATAGAAATAAAGTCGGCCAGTTCTCCAATATCTTCCGGTTTCACATAACGCATATTTGTCTTTTCCATACAAACAACACGTTCATCATTCCTGAGTTTCCAATCAAGCTGTCCTCTTCCAACGTCAACAGAAAATACTTTTACAGCTCCATTCTGAAGCATACAGTCTGTAAATCCTCCAGTAGAAGCCCCAACATCCATACAGGTTTTATCTTTTAAGGAAAAGCCGAACTGTTCTACAGCTTTCTCCAGTTTTAAGCCACCACGACTTACATAGCGAAGCGTAGAACCGTGAATCTCAATGGTTGCGGCAGCCTTCTCATCAAAGGTGCTTCCGGCCTTATCTTCTCGCTGGCCGTTTACGAAAACGACTCCTGACATGATCATCGCTTTTGCTTTCTCTCTCGACGCAGCATGTCCCTGCTCTACTAACAATACATCCAAACGTTGTTTCATTCTAATTCATCCTATCTATTATCGACTTTACAATGGAATCCGCATTGATTCCGGCTTCTTCTCTTTGCTCATTCACAGTGGCATGACCCACAAAATAATCGGAAATACCCAGAGTAAGAAGCTGATTCTTGCATACATTTTTATGGAGAAAAGCAGAAACCATCTGCCCATATCCTCCGATTAACTGATTCTCTTCTACAGTAACAATAAGTGAATATTTTTTGGACAGTACATGCAGCATCTCTTCATCCATTGGGCGAATAAAACGAACATTTACAAGCCCCGGATTATATCCCTGACTTTTAAGAAGCTGCACTGCTTTTTCACATTCTTCCATAATATTTCCTACTGCCAGGATTACGACATCCTGTCCCTCGTAAATCATTTCACTCTTTCCAAGTTCTATCGGAGCATTATATTCAGATAAACCATCATATACACTACCTCTTGGATACTTCATAGCGATTGGTCCATTATACTCTAAGGCAAACTTCATCATTGCTGGCATCTCTTTTTCATTCTTTGGAGCCATCAATACCATATTTGGAATATGACTCAAATAAGAAATATCAAAAATTCCCTGATGTGTCTCTCCATCTGCGCCTACAAGACCGGAACGATCAATGCCAAAAAATACAGGAAGCTTCTGGATACATACATCATGAAGGACCTGATCATATCCTCTTTGCAAAAAAGAAGAATATACCGCAAAAACCGGACGCATTCCCTGCGCAGCAAGCCCGGCTGCAAAAGTAACAGCATGTTCTTCTGCAATACCAACATCAAAAAAGCGCTTTGGATAATGCTTTTTAAAAGCTTTTAAACCTGTGCCAGATGGCATAGCCGCTGTGATTGCCACGACCTTTTTATTCTCCCTGGCTAATTCCACCAGGCTCTCAGCAAATATATCTGTGTAGGTCTTTTTCGTTTTCTTTGCTAAAACCTCTCCGGTCTCTTTATCAAATGGCCCGATTCCATGAAACTTTTCTGGATTCTTCTCGGCATACTTATATCCCATTCCCTTTCGGGTAATCGCATGAATCAAAATAGGGCCTTCGTGCTGTTTCGCTCTATTGATTGCGTGAATCAGTTCATAAATATCATGGCCGTTTACAAGTCCATAATACGTAATCCCCATATTTTCAAATAACATTCCTGGAATAAAAAGCTGCTTGATGGAATCTTTTGATTTCTTTAATGTTCTCGCAACACTTTTTCCTACACCGGGAATATTATTTAGTGCATTTTCTACATTCTCCTTAAACTCACTGTAACTTCTTCTAGAACGCAAATCGTTTAAATAACGGCTCATTCCCCCAACATTCTCTGAAATCGACATTTTATTATCATTTAAGATAATAATCATGTTCTTCTTTTCTCTTCGAAGAATTGATAAATTATTCAGGGCTTCGTAGGCCATTCCACCAGATAAAGCGCCATCTCCGATTACCACAGCAATGGTTTCTTCTTTTTGTTCTAAGTCTCTTGCTACAGCCAGCCCTAATGCTGCTGAAATAGAGGTAGAACTGTGTCCTGTGCCAAATACATCACAGTCACTCTCACATCGCTTAGGAAAACCGCAAAGACCATCTTTTTGTCTTAAAGAAGTAAATTCGTCTTTTCTTCCTGTCAGTAACTTATGAACATAGGATTGATGCCCCACATCGTATACTACCTTATCTTCTGGAAAATGAAGACAGATATGCAGAGCCATTGTAATTTCCACTGCTCCCAAATTCGAGGCAAGATGCCCGCCAGTCTGACTGACATGATCTATGAGGAAATCTCTGATTTCTTGTGCCAGAATCGGATAAAGCTTTGGAGAAATTCTCTTTATATCATTTGGTTCTTTTATTTTATTTAATAAACGTCCCATTACGCATCCTCCGAATGGTATTTTTAATTTTTTCTTCCAACCAGATATAGAAGTAATTCACGTAAAAAAGGATTTTTATACTCTAATTCATCAAAAATCTGTAACGCTTCTCTTGTATATTGTTCTGCATCCTTTTTAGATTGCTCTATACCTTTGAATAAGACGTATGTATTTTTTCCGTTCTTTTCATCGCTTCCTGCTGGTTTTCCAATTTCTTCACTGGTACTTACTACATCGAGAATATCATCTTCTATCTGAAAAGCAATACCTACCTTGTTGGCAATCTGTTCGATCATGGATACTTCTTTCTCGGAAGCTCCTGCAAGTACTGCTCCGATCATCATCGCACATTCAATCAGCGCAGCTGTCTTATTATTATGGATATACATTAATGTATCAAAACTGATTGCCTTATTCTCCTGTTCTACATCGACAGTCTGTCCGCCAATCATACCATAAATTCCTGGTTTTCTTGTAAGAATCTGCAATGCCTTTGCTGTCTGTATATCTTTGTTTGTTCCGTCAAAAGCTTTTGCTGCTGTCTCAAATGCATAGTTTAACAGAGCATCCCCGGCTAATATCGCCATTGCCTCCCCAAACTTTATATGTGCAGTAGGCATTCCTCTTCGCAATGCATCATTATCAAGTGCTGGAAGATCATCATGTATCAACGAGTACGTATGAATCATTTCTATGGCA
>UMGO01048751.1_pt1 | contig 28722 bp, 27 predicted proteins | sample 1965301 | NCBI WGS metagenome assembly UMGO01 (sample SAMEA4836074, study PRJEB28245) | human gut metagenome | biome: gut microbiome; material: fecal sample | place: Denmark | collected 2008 | reverse complement strand
CAATTCGTGGATATCAGTTGGGGGCAAAATACCTTTTGACCACAACATCAACACACGCCCCAGTTTACTGAGGCATTTATAACATTTTAATTGTAAATAATATATGTACTCTTCTGAGTACAGCACATGCTTCATGCATGCCACAAAAGTATGTGTATTTTACCATATTTTTCTTTGTTTGTAAACTGTAACTAAACTGGTCCGTCGACGAATCCATTCACCTTCGGGCTTTGCTGCAAATACGAAAAAAGCCACAGGCATATTGCCTGCAGCTCTCTCATCTTAATGTGCCCGAAGGGATTCGAACCCCCGACCCACGGCTTAGAAGGCCGTTGCTCTATCCAACTGAGCTACGGACACATTTTCATAAAAAATAACTGAAGCGTTATGTAACAGATCAGTTATCAGCTCCCCGAGTAGGGCTCGAACCTACAACAACTCGGTTAACAGCCGAGTGCTCTACCATTGAGCTATCGAGGATTATGTGCTTGTCGGTTTCGTTTGTTTTGTGTTCTCTCAACCAACATCCTTATTATAACACATCTTGCGAATTTGTCAACACTTTTTTTAAAGAAAATTCAATTTGGTTGGTTGTCAATAGTTTTACGACATTTTTTCAAAAAAATTTGTCTTGACAGCTTTACATATCATACTGCCAAGACCTTTTCTTATCCAAACTGCTTTAATTCTGCCTCAAAAAGTGCTTTGGAGGTCTGAAAACGAAACATCCTGCGAGGATAACTGTTTATCCAGCTTTCGATATATATAATATCGTTTTCTGTCTTATCATCAAAATCTACCCCCTTCGGAATATGACGGCGAATCATCTTATTGATGTTTTCGTTAGTTCCTCTTTCCCAACTGGAGTACGCATGACAATAAAACAGCGATGTACGTTTTTTCTGGCTATCGAATACAGAACGCTCAATTCCTTCCGTATCCGAAAATTCAACACCATTGTCTACCGTTATGGTTTTGAACATAATTGGAAATTGTTCTCCCCACTTTCTTTCCAGTGAATCAAGCGCCTCTACTACGGAAGCGGCTCCCTGATCAGCCATCTTAAATATCAATTCCATTCTAGTTTTACGCTCCGACAAAACAAGCAGGCAGGACTTTGTAACTCCTTTCTTTCCCTTTACAGTGTCCATCTCCCAATGCCCAAATTCATCACGGCTATCCACCTCAGCAGGGCGTTTTTCGATACTGACACCTGCGCTTGCTCTCTTCTGCACTTTGATCTGTTTCTCTTTCTTTTTCTTCTTACCTTTTACAGGTAGATCTGCGTTTGTCAGTTTTGGAAAAACATCTCCATCATCTATATACCGATATGCTGTACGCACACTGATTGTTGTTTCACAGTTTTCTTCTTTCAATACATTGATTGCTGCTTCTGGGCTAAGTTTATCTTCCAAAATTTTCTGTTCAAGTTTTTTTATATACTCAATATCATTCCGCACCTTCAGTGGACGTCCTTTTCCAGTTACATACCAATCATGTGCCTTTTGCCCCAAATCACTGCTATATCGCTCTTCTTCTGTGTAATCGGAATTTCGATGCATATACTTTCCACGATTATACTCACGATATATTGTCGCACGATGCACATGCAATTCATCTGCCACTTCCTGCACACTATGCCCTGCATTCAACAAGGTTTCCATTTTGATTCGATCAGCTCGTGTAAGTCTTGCCATGATTTCACCATTTCCTTTCCAAAAGTCAATTATTACTTTTACGAATTAACGTGTTAATATAATCATAGCAGACTTTTCTTCTTTTTTCAAGCCTCTGTTTCTTGTTTTCCGTATTCAATAGGGGAATCTGCAATTCCCCTACGCTGCCTATTTAGCAGCTACCCTTTTGCTTCCGAGTAGGAGCGCAACATCTTTTCAAGATCTTGCACACCTACTCAGTTTTATAATTTCCACGCTTCGATATTCCTTTATTCCTGCAAAGTGCCTTTCCAAAATTCTTGTTCCTGACACTTCATCAAAGTTGTTTTTCTAATAAGAGCTTCCTGATCGGTGACTTGATCCCAGTCAATATCTCCGTATTTCTGTTTTGTCGCATCTTCATCCAAAACAATATGTTGAACAATCTTAGTTATATAATCAGCTGATTTCGGCTCACAGAACTCAGAATCATTTACATACACTTGACTGCTGTACAAATCAGTGTCGTATTGACTACCTATTATAACATCTATATCATCTGCTGTTAATACTGCATCCAATCCTCTCGAAACTGGTGCATATTCTGTGGAATAATCTACATAGCTGTAATTCTTCCCTTCATGATAACCACTTCCAGTAGCACTCTTCCAATCATTAAGCATAATATACCAGCGATCTTTCATATAACGCATATAATCCGGTTCGTAGAATACCGTTTTTGCATACTCATAGTTTTTTTCCGAATCTTTAGCAGATTCTCCATTTACAAATACAGTATCCAATACGGAATCCTTAATCTGAACCAATGCTTTCTCAAGAAGAGTTGACTCATCTACTGTACACACTACAATACAGGACTGACCACCATATACTTGACCATAATACTGTATTTTCTGTTCTGTCCAATCATACTCTGTCCCATCCGCTTTAATCAGTTCAATTTCAGGCAGGTGATCATCTGTCCATCCATTATCCATATCTTGATACTCCATCAATACAACATATGTTGTGGCTGTTGCTTTTAAATTTTCATCACCTCTGTTTTTTCTTTGTGTTGAAAAATATTTCACAAAATAATTCTCTGGATCATCTGTTCTCCATGCATCCAACAATGTCAATTGTACTTTCTGCAACTGCTGCAATGCATATTCTTCTGTTGACTCTGATATGCTTTTTGTTTCATCATTCTCTGTTTTCATTATTTCATCGTATGATGCAGTTATTGTAGCCGCTGTATTATCTTGCTGTGTTTTTGAACATCCAGAACACAATACATACATCATCGCAGTCACCAAGATCATTTCTCTTTTTCTCATGTTTGCTCCTTTTCTTTTTCTGTAATCAAACGATCAACTGTCGGTCGGCTAATATTTAACTGCCTTGCGATTTCCGCCTTTGTAATTTTATGTGCCTGGTACTTTTCATACAGCAATCCAAAGCCTTCTGGCGGTTGAATACGCTTTCGACCTTGATACCGATGCTCTCTTTTTGCAATCGCAATTCCTTCTCTCTGCCGTTCCAAAAGGATAGAGCGCTCAAACTCATTGATTGCGGCGATCATCGTCAGCATCAGTTTTCCAGTCGCAGTTGCCGTATCAATCTGTTCCCTGTAGCTTATTAGCTGTATTCCTTTCTGCTGCATTCTCTGAACTAATTGCAATAAGTCCTGCGTATTCCTTGCCAGACGTGAAAAATCATGAATATAGACGGTATCTCCGCTTCTGGCAAATTCCAGCATTGCCTCTAACTGTGGACGGTTCGTATCTTTTGCTGACCTTTTTTCGCAATACCACTTTTCTATCTGGTATTGTTTCAACGCTTCGCGTTGTCTGGCTTCATTTTGTTCTTCCGTGCTAACGCGCACGTAAGCAATTCTCATCTCATACCTCCATTCAAAAAATGTAAAAATAGAGCCTTGATTTTCTCTGCAAACTGCATTTAAAAGAAAATCAGACTCTATTTTTACACTTATCTTTTGTTTTTTTCTTGCAGATTAGGGTATACCCTATTCTGCACTTAATATTTCTTCCGTGTCCGATTCGGACACATTTGCTTTATCAATTCATAAATTGGCATAGTTCTTCAAACCTTCGGTCTTCCAAATATTCTTCAACCATCCACTCAGCAGCTGTTCGAACATAGCATTCCGGCAATGAACCTTCCCTGCATATCTTCAAGCATACCTTCTCACCATGATAGTTAATGACAACTTTCCATTGACGTAGCTGAAGCTGAATTGTACATGGTATGTCTTGTACAAAAAATTTCCTGTTTGTATCTGCTTTAACTTCCATCATATCACCAATTCTTTTAGTCACCCAAGCGTGTCCGATTCGGACACACTTGCTTTAGCGCTCCAATTCTTCCTCTTCTTGATATTCCATTGTCTGCTTATTTTGATGTTTTCTTTTCATCTTTTCCAAAGAAACAAGTCTCTGAAAAGCTGGCATCAATATTTGATTGTAGCGTTCTGATAGATAATACCCATAAAATTCCTTCTGAGTCTTTGTAATATACGGTATGTCACTGATCATTTCAACAATCTTCGGAATATTTATTTTAGGAACAATCTGTCTCAAAGCTCGTCTGCATTCATACGGCATGTGGTCGCTCATTAGGAAATCATAATACCCTATCTTTTTTCCATTTCTTTTGATAGCAGAAGTTGGGAACTGGAAAATCCTTGCCTGAAGCAACTCCCGACTTTCCATAATATTTTTCATCATCTTTTCATCTGCTTGCGGCAACAGACAACTTCCACAATCATATACAGGAGCAATTTCTATTTCCTGTGTTTTCATATCTTGCAAAAATCCCCAGTTTCCATTATGACGATCAAAATTTCCCAATAATGCATCAACAACAAAAACATTCCAAAAATGTGTTTTTAATTTATTGGGTTCAATATATCCTTGCTTTTCTATTGTATCAATAATATCTTCCAGTTCTGTTCCAGAGCCATTCGTCTCTGAATCTAACACTGTATTCTTTATTGAACAGAAATCATATAATACTTTTTCGCCTATCGAAAAATCTCGACATGCACACACCACTTTTTCTTTCTCCCCAATACGATATGTTCCCAAGAGTGTATCCTGTGCCGTGATCCCTACCATATTAAATACATGGCAGCTAATATATTCGCTAATACAGCTGTTTGTATACGACAATTCTGTGGGCTTATTTGCTCCAGATGGTGGAAATTTAATCATATAGACCGTATCTTGATATTCTACTGCTATTTTTTTTCCATTTGCACCATTATATGCTTTATATATTTTCTTACAGTCTGTAAAATCAATCTTCTTATTCATCTTCCTTCCCCCACAAAAATTTATTACGCAAATAGTTTGCATGTTCTGCTGTGATTGCTCCATCATCAATTTCTGCACTGTTAATGCTTCCGTATAACTCTCCCCAATAGCAATCCAGTAGATTGGAATGTGTCTTTAACCCTTCCTTATACATATCCAAATCATGCTGCAAATATCCCGGCAGACCATATTCATACGATTTTTCTCTCTCTGTCCTGCGAATACCATCTTCTACTAAGATTTCCATTGACACACCTAAAGTTTTTGTCAGCTTATAAAGCGTTCCCGATTCGCAGCGTTCTATCTTTGTTTTTCCTGTCAGTAAACCACTCAATGTTGCGTGTGGAACACCTGATTCCACTGCCAAACGGTACTGAGAAAAACCGGCTTCTTTCATCAGTTCTTTTAAAAGCATTTGCCACACCTCCTACTATCTTTAGTATATCGGTATGTCGAAATATTTGCAAGACACTTCTACTATTTTTTCGCTGACAACTGCTTTTTTATTCCGTGTCCGATTCGGACACGCTTTCAATCACAGCCCTGACTCTTGTGCCTGCAGTTTCTTGTATACATACAAAGTTGCCCGAACATCTTCCAAGCTGTCATGTGCTTTGAATTTATAGCCATAATAGGATGCTGCTGTACTTAATTTTTGCCATTTATAGTCTCCAAAATACTCATTCCATTCACCATACTCTTGCGCAAACTCCAGCATTACATCATATTGTTCTTTTCCAGAATCTGAAATTCCCCATCGTCTCAAGAAAGATAAATCGAACTGATTGTTATAAGCAATCAGAAGATCAGCTGCTTCAAAAATGCCTTTGACTTTAGGAATCAAATCATGCGGATATGGTGCATCTTTCACCATCTCTGGAGTGATTCCATTTACCCGTGCAGCTGCTGCCCAGTCCTTTTTCCAATAAGGATGTACATATTCATTTATCAACGTCTTACCATTTCCATCAATAATCGAAAGCTGAATAATCTCATCATCTTCGGTTACTCCTGTTGTTTCTGTATCAAAAACGATTATCCTCGCTCCCTTTAACTTGTATGGAATCGCTGGCAATTTTGATGCTTGTGCTAGTCTTATCTTTCCTTCTGTGATTTTTTCCATTGATTCTATTCCTTTCTTTCGTGTGCAGAAAGCGTGTCCGATTCGGACACGCTTTCATCATCGTTCTAATTCTTCCTCTTCTTCGATCTGCTGCTCATCTGGCTGCTTTCTGGCTGCCTTTGCAGATTTCTTATGATAGTCTTTCTTTGTTACAAGTTTCTTCCAAAAATCATCATCAATATCGTGATGATCCATCTGTTTTAAGTCATCAATTCCATATCCCATTCCGGCAAGTGCTACCCTTATAGCTGCTGCATCTGGCTTCTTGGGGACTTCAAACAAATCATCCGTGCTTTTCGTTGCATCGTTACATGCTTTATCAACGATTATCTTTGCCTTTGTAACCATCTCCATCGGTTGTTTGCCAGACTTCTGTGCTTCACAATCTTTCACCAACAAATTCCAGTTCATATCGAGCGGAATAGAATCTGTGATATATACATTCTCATATTCTCCGCTCTTAATCAATGCATATGCTTCTTTTTTTAGACCTCTCTTATAATATACAACATCTTGATCCAGTATCGGAAGCTCTATGTAATTAACTTTTTCCGACTTTAAAAAATCCTTAAAATGCCCTCCTTCCATTGTCTGGCAATAAACTGCTCTGTCATAATGTTTAAATGTATTCGCATATACCCTTTTCATCTTCATTATCTTCCTTTCTGTCATATGCAAGGAGCGTGTCCGAATCGGACACGCTCCTAAATTAACATCAAAGTGTATCAATACTCCATCTCTTCCTCAATTTCCACCTCCTCTCTTTCCTGACGGAAACGTGAAAATCTTGATTGTCGAGAGGGTACGGATCTTGTCCGTTGTTGATTTTCCTGCTTTGCCTTTACCTCCTCATCTGGATGTGAGCTTTCCTTTTTTTCATGTGAGTCTATATCCAATGCAGCAGCCAATTCTTCCAGACGTTTTGTCTTTTCCTTTAATTGATCCTCTTGTGGAAATGGCTCTTTTAATTGTTTTTCTGCATCTGCCTTCTGCTGATAGAGCGCATCAAGCTTACTCTTTTCCAGTTCCATCTGTTCCGGCATTTTCTGAATCACATTATCCAAGCGTGTTAAATTCAATGTTGCAATTGACGATAATTCAAATGGATGTCCCAGCTCTCCTTTCACCGAAATCTGAATCTCTGACGTGATTATGTTAACATATCCTTCCAATTCAAACCCACGATAAGAGCCAAGATGTGTCGTTTCCGTTGTTCGACGGGTCTTTCCTGCATCCAGCAGAGCTTTCGCTGCATCCTTTCTGTCGGTATAGGTCTTTCCAAAAAGCTCAATGGAAATGGTATCTTCTGCAAATGCCGGATGCTGTTTGGCTGTATCTATATCAGCACTCAACGATTGTAATATTGCTTCTTTCCTTTTGATCTGTTCTGGGAATGTCTTTAGCAGCTGATCCTCCAGTCGGTATTGTGTTGACTGATGCTCAGCTTTTAACATTCTCAGTCTTGCCACCTCTACTTCCAGATCCATTTTTTCCTTAATTCGATCATCACCTGCACACAGAGCTTTTACCTCCGCATAACTTAAAACCTGTTCGTCCACATCCTCGCAAGAACGCACCGGAGATTTACTTGTCATGATTTGGCTGATGAATTTTTGTTTGTTTTCAAGTGTCTGCCAAAGGTAGGCATCAAATGTTCCTTCTGTAACGTAATTATAAATTTGTACGACTGGATTGCTGTTTCCCTGCCGAATAATTCTTCCATTTCTTTGTGTCATGTCTGCTGGTCGCCAGCCTACATCCAAATGATGCACTGCAATCAATTTATCTTGAACATTAGTTCCCGCACCCATCTTTTGTGTACTTCCAAGTAAGATGCGAACCTGTCCGTTTCTTACTTTTGAAAACAGTTCCTTTTTCTTGATTTCCGTGTCTGCATCATGAATAAATGCCACTTCCTCTTTGGGGATACCTGCTTCCAAAAGTTTTGCTTTTACATCATCGTACACATTGAATGCTCCTGTTTTTGGTGTGCTATTATCACAGAACACCAACTGAGTCAAGTGCCCTGCCTTTCCTTCCTCCCAAATGCGAAGCACATTTTGTACACATACATTTACTTTACTGCCCGGATCATCTGGTAAAAGTGGGTTCATTAGACGCTGATCCAGTCCGATCTTACGTCCATCTGATGTGATCTTCAACATGTTATCCTGCGTTGGATCAACAGCTCCATTGTGTACCAGAGCTGCACGTTCTGAAAGATTGGCTACCATTTCTTTTTGTATTTCCGATGGCGGAACAACAACTGTCTGCACGTTAGCTTCCGGCACTGGAAGCTTCAACTGATCTGCCGTTTGTATGTCTGCTGCCTGCTTAAAAAGATTCATCAGTTCCGGCAGATTGAAAAATTTTGCAAAACGTGTTTTCTGTCTATATCCGGTTCCTTCCGGTGCAAGCTCACTTGCCGTTACTGTTTCTCCAAATACGGATGCCCACGCATCAAATTGTGTCAAGCCTCTTTCCTGCAATTCTCCATACTGTAGATACCGCATCATCGTATACAGCTCCGTCATGCTGTTTGACACTGGTGTTCCTGTCGCAAATACGATTCCTTTTCCACCTGTCAGCTCATCCATGTACTGGCACTTCATGAACATGTCAGAAGATTTCTGAGCCTCCGACGTAGAGAGTCCTGCAACATTGCGCATTTTTGTAAATAGGAAAAGGTTCTTATATGCATGTGCTTCATCAACAAAAAGACGATCTACACCCAATTCTTCAAAAGTTACAACATCATCCTTGCGATCTTCAGCTCGCAGCTTTTCCAGTCTCAATTTTAGCGACTTCCTTGTTTTTTCCAGCTGTTTCACCGTAAATGTCTGTCCACGATCATATGCAGCCTGTTGAATTGCCTGCTCAATTTCTATAAGTTGTTTTTGAAGCACTCGTTCCTGACGTTCTGCAGATACGGGGATTCGCTCAAACTGACTGTGACCGATGATGATTGCATCATAATCTCCGGTTGCTATTCTGGCGCAGAATTTTTTACGGTTTGCTGTTTCAAAATCCTTCTTTCCCGCAATCAAGATATTTGCAGCCGGATACAAATGTAAAAATTCATTTGCCCACTGAAGCGTAAGGTGATTCGGAACCACAAACAGACTCTTTCGGCACAATCCAAGACGTTTACTTTCCATCGCAGCTGCTGCCATTGTAAAGGTTTTCCCTGCTCCAACCTCGTGTGCCAAAAGTGTATTTCCTCCATATAAAATATGTGCGATTGCATTTTTTTGATGAGTTCGAAGCCCGATCAATGGATTCATTCCCACAAAGTTAATATGTTCACCCGAAAATTCTGCCGGACGTAAGCTGTTAAAGCGTTCATTATATTCCTTCTCCAGAGCCATTCGCCTTTGCGGATCTTTCCAGATCCATGCCGCAAATGCTTCTTTTATTGCAGATTGCTTTTGTTGGGCAAGCATTGTTTCCCTCGGATTCACAACACTTCTTACTGTTCCATCTGCATCTGTTACACGGTCATACACGGTAACACTTCTCAAATTTAATGTCTGCTCTAAAATGGCATATGCATTCATTCGCTCTGTACCATACTGTGTATAGGCACTCACATCACCGCCATATATCGTATTTTTTGAGCTGATCTGCCATTCCCCCGTCACCGCTGCAAAGGAAACCCGAATATGATTTCTCTGGTAGTGTGGTGTGTGGAATGTTTCATACATGAATTGTTCAATGTAACTCTTATCAATCCATGTTGCACCAAGACGCACATCAATCTCAGAAGCCGTCAAGTCCTTTGGCTGTGCCTGTTTCAATGCCTTTACATTGGCAGCATAAGTCTCATCATCTTGATATGCCAATTCTGCTGCACGAAGCTTATCTCTGACATTGCCTGATAAATACTCGTCGGCTGTTTTCCATGCTGCCTGTTCGTCTGTTGCCTGCGGATCATGAAAGATGATTCCGTTTAAAGCCTTTGCAATCTCACTTTCTTCTCCCTTTCTTCCAAGCAGTTCTGCCATATAGGTTAGATCTACATGACCCTTTTCACTTATAGAAATTGCCAATGCATCCTCTGGTGTTTCTGCGGTTGTGATCTCCTGTTGTGCGCGAATGGTTCTTTTTGTGAAAATATCCGCTTTTGACTCTAACTCACCCTTATCGTTGATATTTTCCAAAGAACACATTAAAAAATAAGAAGAATCTCCATCTAATACCTGCGCATTTTGTCTGGAATTGATCAGACCATATTTCTTTGTAAAGGCATCATATATGTTTCCCAGCTGTTCTTGCGCACGATGGACTTCTTCATCCGATGCATCTTCAATTTGGAGCTGCATGACACGTTTTAGCGCGGTTCTAATTTGTAGCAGTCCTTTTATTCGCTCCTTCGCAGCACCAGAACGATTTATCCTTCGCATAATTGAGTTTTCACGATAGTAGATTTCACCATTTTCTAGTGTGTAAGAATAGTTGCTAACGGACGGATCTGCCGGAAGAGTTTCCTCTACTTTTTGTGTGTCCGATTCGGACACGCTCCCACTTCGAGTTGATTGGATCGGTTCGTAATGCCCTGCAATTCGGCTAACTGCCTCTTCGAGTGCATCCGACAGCTCACGGTTGGGATCTGCTTTTACCGTACAACTCTTTCCAAACTGTGTGCTTTGCTCTTCTAGTGTTCCAAGCACCATTTCTGGATGTTCCACAAAATAGCTGTTGATTGCATATCCATTGCTTGCTGTTCCGAGATGAATCCAATTTTCATCTACATCAATGATATGATCCCGTTTCTGAAAAAATAAAATATCCGAAACAACTTCCGCTCCGGCATTGGCTCGAAAGGCATTATCTGGCAGACGAATTGCGCCTAACAGCTTTGCACGTTGAGCTAGATAACGTCGTGCAGACGGATTTTTAGAGTCCATTGTATAATGACTTGTCACAAATGCGACAATTCCACCTGTTCGTATCTGATCCAGTGCTTTTGCGAAGAAATAATTGTGAATAGAGAAGCCCAGTCGATTATAAGCTCGATCATTCACCTTATAATTTCCGAATGGAATATTTCCAATCGCCAAATCATAGAAGTTATGCTGATTTGTTGTTTCAAATCCTGCTACCGTAATCTGAGCCTTTGGATATAGTTTCTTTGCAATGCGACCACTGACAGAATCCAGCTCCACACCATACAGCCTGCTATTCTGCACCGAATCTGGCAACATTCCAAAAAAGTTACCTATACCCATTGATGGTTCCAGTATGTTTCCGCCTTTGAATCCAATCTGCTCCAATGCACGATAGATTCCCCTAATGATTACAGGGCTGGTATAGTGTGCATTTAATGTGCTTTCTCTCGCAGCTGTATATTCTCCCTCCGTCAATGTGTTTTTTAACTCGTGATACTCGTCTGCCCATGCATCCCTTTTCTCATCAAACGCATCTGCCAAGCCACCCCAGCCGACATATTTTGATAATATATCCTGTTCCTGCTCAGTTGCATTTCGATTCTCAATTTCAAGTTGATGTAATGTATGGATGGCATCCATATTGGCTCGAAACTTCTGTTTTGCTCCACCTTCTCCAATGTGGTCATCTGTGATATGGAAGTTTTGTGCCGGAACAGGCTTTGATTGGATGAACTGATCCGGCTCGATTAAGCTGTCGGATATGCCTGTCTCTGTTTCTTCCTGTCCGTCTGCTTTTTGCGTGTCCGATTCGGACACACCTTCTTTTTCTGGTGCAGCCTGCGTTTCCTCCTGTTCTGAAAGCACATGACTTTTATTCTGTTCTGATCTCTCCAGAATTTTTTTCTCGAACTCATATTTATGCAACTGAGCCTGCGCCTTATCAGCATATGGACCGCCTATAGTTCCGTCCGGTTCCGTATGTATACCTTCCTGCATACTATCCCATACAACATATCCATCTTCTGTTTCCCTTACCGTAAGTAAATCATCCGCCAAGCCAAAATTTTGTGTTTCACTTTCTGTTGGCTCCGATGTTCTGTCCTCATAAGGATATTCAAATCTCACCATTGGAAGTGGAAGTGTCCCATATTTATTCTCAATATTAGAGAGTTCTTCTTTTTCATCTGGTTTAAGATATTGGTCATAGCGAATCAATTCACCCAGTCTTTTTTCCACTTGTGTCCATGGCAAACGTAATCTGGCTGCATCTGATGAATAAGATTTGGAAATCAAAATTCCTTTTGCATCCCAGTCTACCCAACCATGCGTCCCATCCTCGAAATAGTGTGTACGTCCTCCGGTTCCGTATTCCTCTTTTAAAAAATCCACACGTTTTTTGGCATCTGATTCACTTAGAAAAAGAGCTGCAATTCGAATCTTCCCATTTTCAATACCGGAACCAGACTGAAGTATTCTTACCACTTCTGATTCCGGTATCTCGTTTTTAGGCATAAAAGAAGCAGCCGGACTCTCTCCGCCTGCTTCCTGTTCCTCTTCCATTGTTTTCGGCGTGTCCGAATCGGACACGCTCTCGCGATCTGTCGGTCGCATTTCCAAATAATCGGATAATGTCAGCTGTACACCAGTTCCGCCAGAATTACTTCTTCTACCTGATGGTTGCAAGCTTCCATTCTGCGAACCCACTCCAGCTGATTCATTCGCTTCAATTCCGCTGTCGCTCCTGCTTCCTTTGCCAGCTTCGGAAGCATCTGTTCCCGGATCCGGTCTGCTGCTTCGTCCACCTTCCTCATCTCTGGAAACAGTGTTCCGTGCATCGCCATGCTCTCGTACAGCAACAGATTGTTCTCCTCCAGATACTTCTTTCTCATCATTCCGTACTTTCTCAGTTCCGGTTCGTCCTCCTCTTCCTCCGGCAGTCCAATGTCCGGTACCATAAAGTTCCCCTCCTGATGATATGTGATTCTCTTGCGAATATCCTCCATTGTCAATTCTTTCTTCATTTTCATGACTCCTTTCCGGTTGCTTTTCTGTCTGTGTCTCTCTTTGAATCTGTGGATGGATCTGCCGAATCATTCTGGCAGTCCTGCTTAAAATTGCAGACGCTGCCGTTCCGACATTTTCAAACTGTTTCTCATCTAACTGCTCCATACAAGAAAAATCCAACTGGTTTGCTTCTTTTTCAAATCCGTACTTACTAAGTAATAAATACATGGCACTTGTCGCGGTTGCCACATAGTAAGTTGGGATTTCTCCATTCTCTGACTGCTCTGCAGCCTGCTCCAAAGACACTCCATAATACTGCTGTGTCATATACAGTGCAATCTGCGATAAGGTATGTTCCAGATCTCCCTCCCACTGCTGTGCATCTGTAAAATAAGACGAATTTTCTTTTGCATACACCGCACTCAACTGCTTTGCAAGTTCTTCTCTTTCTTCTGATAATATTGGCTTTGGTCGGTAGGCAAATTCCTTTTCGGGACCTGTTGACATAACATCAAACACATGCCGAAGTTTTGGCTTGAGTCCCGTCTCATCCAATAGCACAATACTATGCTCTCCGCTTCTGACATAGCGTCCAATTCTCTTCCACTGCGCAAAAGTAGCACAAGCGGTTGCCTGCTGATTCTGCGCATAAATTAGCAGTTGATCTCGAAAACGGTAATATGTAAACTGTGTCGCAAATTGCAAAAACTGTTTCCACAACTCAGTATCTTTTTGGAGAACTGACATACTGTCTTCTAACAATTTGCTGCATTCTTCCAATTTTTCCTTGTTCATATTCCTCCTTCCGCCTGTTTTCTCCTTCGTTTTAACTGTACACTATAATGTACAGCTTGTCAAGAGGCTTTTCTCAGGCTTTTTTCATTCTGCTGCAACAATTTTTTCCCTTTTTTGCATCAGTGTGTCCGAATTGGACACGCTTTATGACTAATCACAATTCTAATTCTTCCTCTGGTTCTATTTCCTTTTCCCGCTGTTTAAAACGTCGCCATCCAACTGATTTGGAGGCTTTTTCTCTGACTTCGACATCTTTCCTTATTATTTTTGCTGATATGCTTATTTTATCTTTCAATTCATTCTCATCTACCCTGTCTTTCATTCTGGGTAAAGTTTCCTCTTTTTTTTCCTTCTTCTGTTCCATTAACAGGCTGTGTTGATACTGCTCTAAAAGAAAATCAGATGCTTTTGCCGCATCAGCACTTGCCTGAAATAATATATTCGGATTTTCCTTCAAAGCGTCCATCCAGCTTTGAAGATATGCAGCATGATTTGAAAACTGCTTTGCCCCGATGTTAATTCCGAGATCTGCCTGCACAAATACGGAAGATAATTCTGCCACCAATTCTTCTTTTGCATAGCCTTTGCTTCCAAAAATGTTTTTCTGATCACGATTTAGTCTTGAAGGATGCCCGGTACTATGTCCCATCTCGTGAATTGCAGTTGCTAAAAATTCGGTTGCCGAACTAAAAGAATCTCTTTCCGGAAGATGCACCTCATCATATACAGGACTATAGTATGCCTGTGTTTCATGCGCATTTTCAATGACCGGACATATTGATGAGCAGACAAACTGATCTGCCAATTTTAATTGCTCATCTCTGAGAAGTGGTGCTTTCTTTTCCAATTCCGGCATTCCTTCGATCTGTGCTGCATTAAACAGTATAAAGTAATTAACCTTTGGGTGTTCTAATTCTTCATAAACTGTTTCTTTCTCACCCGTAATCGGATCTGTGATAATTTTCTTCTCTTCAAAAATCCATTTCTCACAGAGCATTCCTTTTTCCCCTTTTTTAACCGTCCAGCCTTTTTCCTTTGCCTGGGCAAATGTTACCCATCTGTTATCTGAGTAGTGTTGAAAATATGAGGCAAGCATTAGGCGAAAACGATTACCACCTTTATATACGGCATCCGTTACCGGATTATATGGACGTTTTCCTGTGTTGTCCCATCCTTGTACCCATACCAATTTTCCGTGTTCCATCTCTGCCAACAGTTGCTTTGTCAGTTCCTTTCGGCTTTCCATTACCTTGTCATATGCTTTTCCCATATCACATGTCCTCTGTCACTGGATCTGATTCCGTTTCCAACTCATCAGCATCAATATCGTTACCCTGATCACCATAGCGATACTTTTGCTCTGCACGAATGTCAGCATTATATGTTGATTCTGTTTTTTTCTCCATACATGATTCCTTTCTTTGCTTGTGAGAGAGCGTGTCCGATTCGGACACGCCCTGTTTTTCTTATCGTTCCAGTTCTTCCTCTTCTTCCGGTTCTTCATGCTCAGGCTGTTTTCTTTTTCCGGAACGATAATGTTGTTCTCTTTTTGTTACCTTTTCTTTTTCCAGTCTTGTCTGGTATTCGTCTACGGTTTCCAGCAAATTTCGTTTTACATCATAATGATATGCATTATTTGTCAAACGTTCCGCTTCTTCCACAGCCATACAATTAACTTCATTAACCATCTGTCGAAAATCTTTCGGTTGAACCTCATGATCTTCTTTTACAAGCAATACTTCATGAACAGAAGATGGAAGCACGTAATAATTTCCTTCCATTTTTCCTGCTGCTTTCTTAAAAAAATCATAAGTACAAATCACACTCGCACCATACCAAAGATCTTTTGTTGTTGCAATATACAATTCTTCAATCTGTTTTGAATCCACACTTCCTGCCATAAACCCATTTAATCCACAAACAGGCAACGCTTTTTTTGCAACCTCATCCTGCACCAGTTGAATCAGTTCAACATCTCCAATGCCAAACCGACTACACATTTCTCGCGTGAACGGAACGATTGCCACGATCATCCAGTGCAGCATATACAATCGGTATTGCACACATATCCTTAATCTCGATATGTGGACAATCTCCATAAGCATTTCGTTTTGGAGAATCATTCGCCATCATTTCAAAAGTAAGATACGGACGAATCAATTCCAAATCTCCACTTTGAAGCCGTTCTTTAAATTCGCTTAATTCCATGTTATTATTCCTCCTGCTGTTTAATTTTCTGTTGTTTTACAGCTGCTACTGCTGTTTCGTAAGCAGCGTAACGCTGCTTCCTGCTTTCCTGTGTTTCTCCTTTTTGCACTACAATTTTCTCTGTCATTCGATTGTCCTTTCATTTACTTATATTTAATCTATATTACTCGCAGGATTCCACTTAACTTCCAACGTTTCTGAAATTCTCGCAGTTCCCACTTATAATATGTCTCTCGTGATACCACAGCTGAATACACTGCTTTCTGTCCTCTTTTCCCGGTTTTGCAAACAAAATTTTTCTGAATCAGTTCTCGCAGCTGTGCACCTGTTGTCGATGAATTAGCTGGTTCCTGTTCTTTTCCCATCCATGCACAAATTTCCTTCATAGTTAATGGTCGTTCTTCCATCCACATATAAGTCATCAAATGAAATTCCTGCCTTGACAACTGTTTCCGTATATCGTCCATATTTTTATGTCCTCCCTCTTGTAAATATCTACGTTTCCTGTTCCATCCAGACAGCCTCATGAATCTGTTCTTCTTCCTCATGTATCTGCTGTTCTCTGTTCCATTGTGTCTGTCGTTGTGCTGCATTATAGGCAGCCTGATTTTTGTAATGACGGTAGTTATCTTCAAAATACCGTCCAAGTCTGCGTATGCGAAGATTTGAAATCCTGTGTCCGATTCGGACACGCTTGTTGGACTCCTCATTTCGCCATTCTGTCTTTTTCTTTTCCAACTCTGTTTCTCTTAAAATCTGCAAGACTGCATTGCCACAGCGCTTATACAAGTCCGCCTCTTGATTCCTCTGGTAATCCTTTTTACGGTTATTTGTTCCATAAGCTCGTTCCTGCTGCTTTTGCAGATACTTCCATGTAGCCTGTATCTTCTGATATTCTTCTGGGTGAACCTGCTGCAGCCAGTTGGTTGTAATCGCATCAATTTCTTTTCGATATGGTTTCATTTCCGAAAGTCCATATTGCCACTTGTGAATGTCCGGCACCGATTGTTCCAACTTTGTAAGCAGTTGTTCCAATTCATTTTGAAGCAATACTTCATGTTGTCCTTGTTCCCGAAGTGGCTTTATAATACAATCACGCATCAATTCATTTAACTGCTTCATCTCTTGATCTAACTCAAGAAGTTCATTAACTGCTGCCGATTTTGCATATCGAATCGTTCGGATATTCCATGTTCCCTTTGGTTCTCCGGCATACTTTCCATCTTTCACTTTTTCCCGTTCGCCCTCCGGGTCTACGATTGCAATGTGAACATGGATATTATTCGTATTATAATGAATTGCCGCTGTCCATGATGCCAGACGAAGCTGCTCTTTTTCCAGCAATGTTTTCATAAAAATTCGTGTCATTCCTTGAATCCGCGCTTCATCCAATGCCTGCGTTGTTGGATTATAAATACCCAGTTCCTCCAGCCACTTATTATCAAAACTTATGACGGTCTGCCACAACAGTGATCCGTTCTCCTGTGCTTTCTGGAACTGGTTTTTATAAACTTGTGCTGTATCCGATGTTAATCTGTCATAATCCATGCTGAACAGTCCCGTTGTCTTTTCCTGATTTCCCATATATTCTTCTGAATACGCGCTGTAATCAGAATGAATTTTGCCACCATGAACTGCCTCATCCCTGTCCATGTAGTTAATATAAGAAGCAAATACCGCAGATCCCGGACGAACAAATTTTGTGACTGCCACCAGTCCCGGTGTCTTTGCCATCACCTATCCTTTCCGTGTCCGAATCGGACACGCTTTAGTTATCTTTGTTTTCTTTGAAATCTTTCTTTTGCTTGAAATTGGCGATTCGCTCCTTCACTAATTTCTGCGCCTCTTCTACTGCCGGATGCAGCATCTGCCCGGTTGAACGAAAATCCTTTATCTGCATCTGCCAGCACAATGTATTCAAAATTTCAATGACTACCTGTGTATTGACATCAGCTCCATTACTTGCCAATCGGATTCTTGTCATCTGCTTTCGATTTTCTTCCTCCAACTTCTGGTTCTTTTGCTGTAAGCTCTGAATTTCTTCCTGCTTCCTGGAATAATCATGCAGCAGATAACACAATGCTTTAGAAAAGTCAGGGAGTTGTTTTTCTTCTCGAACAGATTCAACAACGTCATATTCTTCCTTCGATAATCGAATTGTTTTTCTGATTTCATTTTCCATAAATTTCTTCCATCTTCATTTTTTCATATAGTTTCTGTCGTCTGATTCACCACTGCATCTTCTAATTCAATAATCATCTCCTTAATTTCAGTTAGCTGCTCCTGCTGTGACTTCATACACTGTGCCAGTTTTTGCAACTGCTGCACATACCGATTTTCCAATGCCCGATCATCATACGCAATTCGATTCAAACATTGCCGAAGATATTCTTCTCGACTCAATTTTCGCTTTGCAGCTGCATGTTCCAATGACTGAATCACACTTTCACTGATTCCGCGAATACAAATGTTCAGTTTTTGTCACCTCCTTTGACGATCATTTCTTTGCCGCATGTGTCCGATTCGGACACGCTTTGGGGCTTTTTTCTTACCGCTACGCGGTCAAAACTGCATGTTTTCATCTTCCACCCGTTTTCCGTGTGGAAGATGAAAAGAGCATAAGGGATTTTGATATCATCCTGCGGCTGATAGTAGGCAAAGCCTACAAAATCCTTGATATCATGTTTCCCCTGTTTGTCTGACATCTATCTGACTTAAATTTGCTCGATTTCTTGATCTTTCTTTCGATTTATCGTTTTTGTCTGATGTTTGTCTGACGCCTTACATAATCATTTTTGCACACTTTTCATGCGTACTGCTTCAATCCGCATGAAAATAGATTTTTGTCAACGTCTGAATTTCTGTGATAACTGCACTCGACTCATCCACTTCAACAGTCAATACCAACATATAACTTTGGTCACTGGCTTCTCCATTGGCTGTTTCCCGAATGGTAAAAATTGCAAACGCTTCATAAATACCATCTTCTTCTGAGTGTTCTGTACAATCTTCCCGATAGTAAAACAGTTCTCGTTTCTTCTGGTTATACTCTCTGTTTTTCGCCAAGACTTCAAGTGTTTGCTTTGCCTCTTCGGATATATAATTCTCACAACCGGAAAGAAGTGCCTCACGACTGTTCGGCAAAAGAAAATAGGCGTCAAGAAATGATAGTACCGTATCATTCACCTGCTGCCGTTCTGCTTCTTTTTCCGTCAGCTGATCTGCCCGTGAAACGGCATCCGCATAATCTGCTTGCAATGCTTCCATCTCCGAAGCATCAAATTGATCTGTTTCCACTCTTTGCTTTTCTTTTTGTAATTGCTGCATATACAGCAATGCAAAAACTATCGTCAAAATCCATGATACAATCAGAATTACTAGAATTTGTTTTCTGTTTTTCTGCTTTTCCACATAACTCCCTTCCGTGTCCGATTCGGACACATCTTTTCTTACCTTTAACGCTCCAGTTCTTCGTCCTCTTCCGGTTCTGGTTTTGCCCGTTCATAATGATGCCTGGAAGATGAACGAGCCTGCGATATCGAATGCTGCATTCTTTGATCGCTCTCAAACTGCCGCAAAATTCTTTCATGCAAACGACAATCTGGCAGTTCGTATGCCAGATTATGCCATTTGCGGTTTTCACCACTTCCTACCGCTTCGGATGGATACATAACGGCATGTTTTCCTCCGCTGTTCCAGATACGTGCTTTCTGAATCTGCAGCTCCTGCCCTATTTTCAGATCGGCATATCCGATTACCTTTCCCTCCTGCACCGATACCGTATGTACAGAAATTCCAGTTTTTTCTGCAACGTACACAGTCGTACACTCTTTTTGAGCTTCCGACATTTTGTAATATGCTTCCAGAATTGCCTTTTGAAGCTGTTCTCCAACGCTGATCAACTCAGTGCGCTGCTTATCTGCTCCAAAAAGTGTAGGAAGTACAATACGAACTCCGCCTCTGTTTCTGCTATTGATGCTAAGTCCTTCGACCTTTAGATTGTTTCCCCATGTAATATCAACATCCGCTTTTCGTGTTTTTAGCTCATGCCGAATAATATGGATTTGAAAGTCTTTTCGTTCCAATGGATCAGGAACCATATCCTGCTGGGACTGTTCCGACAGTTGAATTTGATCTTCCTGTTCTTGCAGACGCTCTCTTAAGAATTTTTTTCCAAGCTTCGTTGTTACTTCGGCAAAGATTTGAAACAGTTCCTCTTTTGTCAATTCGACTGTTACTGGTTTTCCATCACTCCCGGTTCCTGTTACCTGATAGCCGCTCATGCTCTGATCTCGGCATCCTGCCTTAATGATCTCTGCCGCATAGTTAAACCATGCATACTCCTTTTCCCGATCTGTCAGTGTCACCTGCTGATGGGAATACTGCGTTATCATACCGATCTCCTATTAGGTAACTTTCGCCTCTTTTTCTGTTTGCGGCGTTCCTTTTCTGTGTCCGATTCGGACACACTCTTTTTGCACTGTTTTTTCTTTTCCTCTTTTGGAAACAGTTGGCTGTATCCGTCTGCCAGATCACTCTGATTTCGTGCAAACATATCAGGTACCCATGCAGCAAATAATGGTTTTGCTGAAAAGCTGCTGCAAATTCCCGGCACATCAACCTCCGATGCAAAGGATATTATATAGGCAGCATCTCCACATAATGCATTTGCCCGAACTTTTTTTGTGTATGACCATTCTTGTGGCTTTGCTCCGGCAACAATCACTCGCTTTATCCTGCTATCGAAAAACAACGTTGATAAAAATTGCTCCCGATTGATACTTCCCATATCCAACACAAAATACTCGTAGTCCATTTTTAACAATTCCTGCATTGTCTTCTTTTCATACATCGGGATACCTGCGTATGTAATACAATCTCCTGTCTCCACTGCATATTGATAGAGTTCTAATAAACTGTGTGGCAACCCGTCTGATGTTTCCTCGACATAGCAAACCTTCTCTCCACAATCTGCCAGATATCCCGCGTATTGCAATGCCTGCGTTGTTGTTCCAACTCGTTCCTGTGCTCCGGCAAATGCAATAAAATGAAGTTCATGTGGTAATTCTGTTTTTTTCAATTCCCGGTTTAACTGATCAGCATTACTTTCATAATAGTTTGTAAGGCATCTGGCAAACATTGTTTTCTTCGCTCCATAGGTTGACTCCAACACAAAATTCACATAGCCTGCCTGTATCAGCTTCTCAATTATCGGTGTGTTACTTCCTTTTCCGGCAGCAAGAAATATAATCTTCCCATTATTTCGCGATTGCTGAATACGGTTAATGATTTCCACCAATTCCTCCGGCTGATCCTCTAATGCCAGCAAATCATATACAACAATATCTGCCTGTGCTTCAATTACTGGATTGATTGTTGGTTCAATCTGCCCATATACTCCTGCCTCAATCAATTCAATTCCTTTTTCCTGAAGAACTTCCGCCACAAATCCGGCATCGTCCTCCAAATCACCTACAAATACACACTTCATCTGTGTTCCTCCCATTCTTTCTGTGTGTCCGATTCGGACACGTTTTGCTTCATTTCTTCCTCGTTACATTTTTTATCCAATTCAGACACGCCTTCTTCGGAAATCATATTTTTCTGAGCGTTAATTTCATCTGTCAGCTGACTGATCTGTTCGTTCGCTTCTTTCTGCTGTCCTTGACAATCTTCGATCTGCTTTTCCCATGCCGTTATCGAATTTTGTGCATCTGTTCGCTGCTTTTGAGACAAATATGGAAGACGTGCTTTTGTCTGCGCAATCTGCTCTTTATAGGATGAAATCTCTTCATCCCATTGTTGAATGGAATCTTTGACTTGCTGAATTTCCTGCTCCAATTCCAAAATGTTTCGCTTAATTCGTGCCTGATAATAACCATCCAGATCGGAATAAAATGTTAATTCATCCACATGATCAACCTGTCCCTCATTTGTGTATAAACGAATGGTTTTATCCTGCACGGTTACACGCAGAGAAACTGCTTGAAAGTCCTGCTGTACGGAATCCAGTTTCAATATATACGTACCTGACTGTGAAAACTCCACTGTAACAGGAATGTCTCGTCTTTCTTTATCAACTGCCGCAAATGATACATCTCCTTTTACAGCACTCATATCCAATTCAACAGACATAGCATTTTGTTTTTGTGCATATGCCCAATAGATAACGGTGACACTGCTTCCCGTTTTTCCAATCTCCTGCAGTTGTCCAATCGGTGTATAGTCTGATGCAGCTTTTTGTGTCGGATACCAGAACGATGAAGAAAAAAATATCAGATAGCCAATCACTGCCCCAACCGCAGCCGTCAAATAAGACTTCTTTTTTCCTGCATGTTCCAGTCGCACGATACGTTCTCCTTTCTTTGAAACCGGCTGCACGGGTATTTTCTGTCTCTCTCCATGCAATGTCTGCTGTAGATGCAAAATCGACAGCTGCTCTGCTTCTGTGTCCGATTCGGACACATCTGTAACTTAGTCTGTATAGCCTCAAAGCTCATATGCATTCTCCTTCGTCCGCTCCCGTTTGGGTCGAATCGTTGGTACTCCCTTCTCCATTCGACATTCAAAAACAGGGATCAGCAAGCTTCTTGCTGTCAGCACATATGGATTTTTCTGCTTCATCATTTTTTCTGAAATCCATAATTCCTGCGCTGTTGAAAGAAATTTTGTAAAATACACTCCTTTTGGTGGGCGGATCCCGGCTATCTCATCATCCGCCAGCACAAGAAACACACGCTTCTGTTCGCCCTCCATAATGACTCCTTTCCCTTCGGCTACTCCCCGAAGATCATATAGAAATTTTCTGTTCGTTCAATTTCATCCCATGTAAATTCCCGATTGACCGGATACTTTCCGGCTGGGTCATTAACCAAAAATAACCCATCATCCGTTACACCGCGTAAAACAATAAAATGCCCGACAGGTGAAAAGAAACTGCCAGGCTGTTCTCTGGCAATGATCGGATAGCCATTCTCCAATGCTTCTACTACACTTGCCCGATCTTTTACTCTGCGATACCCTACTCCGTAGTGTGCCGCTGCTGCTGGAAAAAATTCCCATGAACTTCCCGTTGGCGTCAAATATGCAGTACCGCTCCATGCAATCATATCTGGGGGAGTAACCGTCTCTCCAGTAAGATACGACATTACCATTGCTAAGCAAGTCGGACCGCATCCTGACTTTGCCAAGTTTGTGTCTCCCCATGCTACTGATGCATAGTTTCCCTGCAAATATAGTGGAATCTCCATACCGCCAACTGGTTCCTCAGATACAACTTCTTCATCCGCATCCGATTCGCGTTCCTCTTCATCACGATCACCACTCAAATCACCACTTTCCATATTCTCAAGATATTTTTGAGCGTATGGATATCGGCCATGCCCGTTACCACAATCAAATGATACCGACAAACAACCAGCCCCCGAAGAATATCCATGATTATTACAGCCAGCCGGATATTCCTCTGGGTCTTCAAAGCAGCAAAAAAAAGACATTGTTGCATCATAAAGATCGCCTTCCCAAAAGTCTGCCTTCGTGACTCCATAATACGTTCCCATTCTGGTATCATACCAGCCGGAATAGGGATTTTGACCGTGCAGAGTGGCATCTATCGCCATGCATTGCAGCTCCAAGTCATTCCATTCCATGCCCTTTGAGTCTGCGAACAATTCCAGACTATTTGTTCCGCTATAGGTTGTCCACTGGGCGATTCCCATTGCCGTTCCACCTTTTTTCAGTTGCGTATATGAATTGTAATCCAGCCTAGATTCCCACTCCAGATTTCCCAAAATTGCTGCAATCTGGATGTCGGTATATCCTGCCTCTGAAAAATACTCACAGATAAATGCTGCGGTCGCGCTAACCGAAACCGTGTCTGTAAAGGTTACTTCACTAGATGACTTCGAAGATTTTCCAAATAAAGCCATTACCATACCGCCGATTAACAGTACGATAATAATTGGTGCTGAAAACAACGTAGAAATTAAAAAAGATCCTGCCCATTTCAGAATCTTCAACAATGCTTTTTTGTGATCCATTTACCGTCCTCCGGCAAACAGACGATCTTCCGCCTCTGTGATAAAAAACTTTACTTCCAAGTTTTGATCTCCAGCCGTAACCATAAAGGCCCCCATATCCAGCGAAGGAATCCGATATAACTCCGTTTCCGTATACATGCCAGGGAATTTGCTCTCTAACACAGGAATACAAGTTGCTGTCTGCTTTCCGATAAAACGGTATGTTGCCAGATCGAATAAATCTTGTACTGCCTTTTCTTCTGTCGATGCATTATCACCTTTGAGATTGTCCGTAATCAACTGTGTAGCAAAGACAATGCCAGAAAAATACTTTCGCATTTCTCGTGCCATGACCGTCATCTGGCGCACACAGTCCACAAACTGCGCATTTAGAATATGATGTGACTCATCCACAATGACCATACTGTGAATAATGTCACGCTCGGCAATCTCTCGATTTTCGTATAATGCCTTCATTCGGCTTCCTACTCTTACGCAATGATCCCAGTACATCATCAGTGCATTATATAAAATGCCGGAACAAATTGCTGGTTCCAGTTTTAATACTGTATAGACATTGAAGCATAGTATTTGTGTCTGACTGATATTTTGAATGCTCGTATGCCCATCCAACAGGCTTCCGTAGTTTCGCACCAGATTTTCGTAAGTGCTGCGTACCTCATCCGCCTGCAGGAGAAACTTCTTTCCCAACTCTCCATGCTCGGCATCCGCTGATGGTTCGTACTCTTGAATGCGTTTGTTTAGATAAGTCAGGAAATCGGACATGGTAGGATAATATTCTGACGGCAAGCCGCAAACAGGAGTCTGCTGCGTGATCTTTCCATCCTTTGGAATAATACCAAAACTGATATAAAAATCGAGCAGCAACTTACTGTATGTATTCAACTCATTTTGTCCGCATTGATTTTGCCGTCGCAGACGGTAAATGGCAGTTAATTTAGATACATGCTGTACCCAGCAGGTTCCCTCGTTTTCATCCGTTTTCTGAATTTCAAACTCATTCAAAATACCATCTCGCCCATCAAGGGACAGATATTTTCCGCCAAGTGCTTCCACCAATGGCTGATACTCGCCGGACGGATCCAGTATGCGAACGTAATCGCCAAACAAAGCCTGCACCTCAATCAGCTTCTTTAAAAGCGTAGATTTTCCACTTCCCATAGCACCATAGACCAGTGCATTGTAGGATAATCGCTTTTTCGTCTTTGTAAACAGATTGAAATTAAAGCTTCCCATTGTAGGAGTTGATCCCATATAGCAACTGTACGGATCAGAAAGGTAGGAGAAGTTAAATGGATTCCCGTCACTGATTGCACTGCCGGGAAGAATCTGACCGTCTCGTGCATTTGACAATTTCTGCTGCCTTTTATATGGCAGTAACAAAGCCTGCCATTCCTGCTTTTGCTCATGCAGCAGTACCGTACAATGGTATTCTGCTGTTTCCACGGCACTTTGAATCTTTGTTATTCGTTCTTCCAATTCCTCTAAGCGTTTGGCAGAAACATATAAACGGATTGTCACAAAACGTAACGTCTCGCCCTGATTCGCCACGGCATCACGAAGCTCTTTTAACTCCTGATATCGCCTGCCTGCATCCATCTGCTCTCCGTCCTTATTCTCTGTTTGAAGGCGGATTTTCTGCTCCGTGAAAGAACGGTCAATTAGTCTCTTCACTTCTCTTGCGTCCGCAGCCCCGAAGTCTGCTGACACAATCAGGTTATTCTGATTGACAAGTGGGGACAGCCAATGGCTGTCCAACTCACTTTTCCAATCATATATAGTTAGAATTGCTCCATAGTTGCTTCCGGTGCGAATATATGCTGGATGAAAGCGGATTCCGCCTGCCGGCTGAATTGCTGCTAACAGACGGTAATCATACCCGATTCGTTCTACATCCTTTCTATTTCCAATCTGCACTCTGTTGAAAAAAGTCTGCTCTGGATTCATCATCTTAGTTAGTACTTCTATTTTTTCCTGACTGGAAATTGTCATAACCAGACGTGCATCTTCCAAACGGGCAACGGCTCCGCCTCTTGCATCTGCCAGCTGTTCTACGGAATCAGCATACAAAAACAGGTAGTATTCTTTTCGCTGCCTGTTCTTTTCCAGCCATTCCAGTTCCATTTTTCGTGCCTTTAATGCTGATCTGCTCCACTCATGCTGGCAGTTCTCCAACTTGTGAGATATGAAACCAAGCTGCTCTGTACACCGTTCAGGCATATTGACACACACTAGTTTCAGATCTGACGGATACCGACTGTAGAATTGCTCCATTTTCAGATTTTCATATTCCAGATCCATTTCTCTGATTGATTGAAAATCTGTACAGATTACTCGCACCAGATCAAGGCATCTGCCACCTTTCAAACCAAAGCATGAATTTTTTGTATCATATTTCTGGATTTCAAACAAATCAATCATGTTCGCCATTGCTTTCTTTGACTTACTCATCTCATGGCATCTCCTCTCTGTCCGTACTATTTTGCCAATCTGGGTGAATCATATGATACGTTTGCTCATCCTCTGTCAACATTAAAAGCAGAATCTGCCAGATCTGTTTCCCCGGATTGCTTTTCGGTCGCTGGAGCAAAGCTAATGCAATGATAATGTTATAAAGCAAATATATAATTCGTAAGCCATCTGCCACCATTGCCGATGTCAGAAAGTACATTGCTGCCGGAAACAAAATCAACCCCATTAAGTCCTTCAGAAACAGACTACCACCCACCTTAATCTCTGCCTTTAGGTCTTTTGTAACATGATATCCCATAATTGTGCTTTACCCCTTTCTCATTTGTTATCTGTTTTTTCAGTTTTTGTTGGCGGTTCGATTCCGTGTCCGATTCGGACACGCTCGGATGAACTTGGTTTTGAATCTGTTGTTTTTTGTGTTGCCCGTTTCGTCTGGCTGTTTGCACTTTTTCTTGTCTGTGTGTGACTGTGAGATGGAGCTGTCGACTGTTGACTTACATTACGATTACGCTTCTTTGGACTTTGTGGTACAGCATTTGCAGATGCGGTGTGTCCGATTTGGACACGCTCGGATGCGTTACTCATCGGTTCTGCTTCTTTCTGTCTTGCGTTAGCAACCATTGAACTTACTCCAACCCCTGCACCAGACTCTGAATCATTTCCTTGTCCATACATCGCGCCACTTCTCGCTTCTGTCGGCTCTGAATTACCGCTTTCTGCCAGCTCACTTGCTGAACTTACTCCGCCTTCCGGTTCTGCATTTCCACTTGATACATCTGCCATACTTTCCGACTGAATAGTTGGCTCATTATTTTCTCCAGTAAAGCCACTTGAACTGCCCTGTCCAGCAGTTGAACTATCTGTCTGCCCATTTGCCTGTGTTTTTGAAGCTCCTCCCGGCGGTTCCGTTCCAACCTGTTTTGTTTTTGCGGCTTCTCCATTCTTTTGTTTTTGATTCTGCATATCAGCTTGTGATATATTTCCTGCTTCACTCTTTGTCTGCGTGCCTGTCTTTGATGCGGTACCTGCACTGTCAGGGCGTGTACCAGCCTGTCCCGGTGGTTCTTTTCCGGTTCGCCCAGACGAATCTTCTTTTTGTTCTGGCTTCTTAGCATTTTCAGCTGAACTGCTTTGTCCGTTTTTCTGTGCTTGTGCTTGCATACCTGTCTGTCCACTTAAAATACTTCCCGGCATTGCTGCACTTCCACCTGAAGCTGAATTTGCGGGTGACTCAGTATTTCCTGTCTGTCCATCTGACGTAGTAGCTCCACCAGAATTACTTGCAGAATTGTTTGCAAAACCATCTGTATTTGCTGCATTTGATGTTCTGCTTTCCTGAGCATTTGTTTGTGTACTGCTATCACCAGAAGCTTGTGAAGTTGATCCACTTCCCTGCGCTTGTCTGCTTTGTTCTGCCTGCTGCGCACCTCCCGGCGGTTCTTTCCTTCCAGCGGTGGCTGCTGAACCTCCCGGATTCTCAACACCTCCCGGTGGCTGCTGTGCATTCGCTCCTTTTCCTGTTGCTGCCTGCATTCTGTTCTGCTGTGCTTTTCCACCCGGATTCAGCATACTGCTTCCTGCCTTTTTTGCTGCACCTGCAGCAGTTTTTGCTAATTCTCCTCCCTTCTTTGCTGCACCAAGTCCAGACTGCATCAGATGCATTGCCCCCATGGTTTTCATCATGCCATCCTTCATTCCGACATCAATGCCACATACACGCTCTACGATATCCGGTCCATCAATCATTGCTATTCCAGCAAAAGCTATTAGCAAAATGCGAGTGAAGTTATTGCTGTATTGACTCGCTACCCAGATTTCAAATTCTCGCCAAATGGCAAATCCCCAGATCATGATCGAAATACTCCAAAATAGATTCAACAGGTATTGCAAAACCTGTTTTGTTTTCTCACCGGATACCACATCACCGGATAGTATGTATGCCAAAATTTCTCCATAGATCATATCCCAGATAAGCCTGAACAAGCGATAAGATGCAAAAATCAGTACCAACGAGTTGACAATTAACTCTCCGATAATCGCCATGAAGTGAATGGAATACCGATAGTACAGTGGCGTCAAAAGTCCAAAAAAACCTTTTCCAATCTTTTTATAAGTGACCTCCCCACTCGCCTCATCTACTACCATGTAATACTTAAAAACGGTAGCCGTTTTCTTCTCCACTTGCTCGTTGGGATCAATGTA
>UMGO01043178.1_pt1 | contig 28994 bp, 23 predicted proteins | sample 1965301 | NCBI WGS metagenome assembly UMGO01 (sample SAMEA4836074, study PRJEB28245) | human gut metagenome | biome: gut microbiome; material: fecal sample | place: Denmark | collected 2008 | reverse complement strand
ACCGCGCTCTTCCGGCAGGCTCGAGTTAATGCCGATGATCGGCACGTTGACGGACTTGAGCTGATCGATCTCATTGGCGTCGATGTCGAAGGAAATGACGATCACCGCGTCGACATTGCGGCGCACCGGCAGCATGTCGAAGAACTCGCGGCGCTCCTCGATGCTCGACATCTGGTAGATGGAGATGTCGTAGCCTTCATTATGGAAGATCTCGTTGAGTCCTTCGATGATGGATGAGCTGAACCACAGGTTGATCCTGCCGGAAACCAGCACCGCGATGCGTAACGCGCGGCCGGTTTTCAACGCGGCTGCGGAACGTGAGATGGAGAAGTTCAGTTCGTCGGCTGCTTTCATCACTTTGTCTCGGGTGGCTTTCGACACGAGGTCGGGGCGCGTGAACGAACGCGAAACCGTCGAAATGGATACGTGTGCAAGCCGCGCTACATCTTGAATACTGCTTTTCATATTTTTCCTTGTGACTGCGTAAGTTCCAGCATACTGTATTGCAACATTCCTGCAATACGTGCATTACAAACGTTTTCATCATAGCAGGAAAAGTGTGGAAGTGCTTGATATTGCAACAATTTTAGAAGGTCTCAAAATATGACAACGTTGGTAAAATTTCATCTTGAGACATGCGAAAATGACAACGTTTGACATTTTGTGTCATGCCGTTTATCATGACGAATGTAAGCACCGGAAAGGTGGAGAACAGAGCAGTGATCCGCTGATTCGGCTAAAAAGCAGGATTCCGCACCACGTTGACGCGGTGCTCGGAATGGAGAAGGAAGAAAGCAGGCAAGCTATGATCAGCATGGCTGGCAAGGCGATACGCAAATGGTGGGCACTGTTCGCGCTGCCGACGTTCGCCGCATTTATTATTGGATTTGTCGTTCCATTCATCATGGGCGTCTATCTGAGCTTTTGCAAGTTCACTACGGTTACCGACGCTGAATTTGTAGGGCTTAAGAACTACACCCGCGCACTGCAGGATAAGGAATTCCTTCGCGCGCTGGGCTTCTCTACGTTGCTGACTATCGTTACCACGATTGTGATCAACGTGGTCGCGTTCTTCATCGCGTACATGCTTACCAAGGCGATCAAGGGATCGAACATTTTCCGTTCGGTGTTCTTCATGCCGAACCTGATTGGTGGCATCATTCTGGGCTACATTTGGATGCTGCTGCTCAACGGCATTCTCGCGCACTGGGCGCGCTCGCTGACCTATAGTGCAACGTATGGCTTCTGGGGTCTGGTCGTGCTGGTGTGTTGGCAGCAGATCGGCTACATGATGATCATCTACATCGCCGGCATGCAGTCGCTGCCGACCGACGTGCTCGAAGCGGCTTCCGTGGATGGCGCGAATGGCACGCAGACCATGTTCAAGATCATCATTCCGCTGATGATGCCGTCGATCACCGTGTGCTCGTTCCTGTGCGTTACCAACGGTTTCAAGCTCTATGACCAGAACCTCGCATTGACGAACGGCGCTCCGTCGAACATGTCTGAAGGCCTTGCGCTGAACATCACCCGCACCTTCTATGGCCGTGTCGGCTGGGAAGGCGTTGGACAGGCCAAGGCAGTGCTGTTCTTTGTGCTTGTCGCGATTGTTGCGCTGATTCAGAATAAGCTGACGACTTCCAAGGAGGTGGAAGCATGATTTCCGGAGAAAAGGTCAAGCACGGCGGATTGTGGACCGTACTGTTTTCCTTGGTATCGCTGGCATGGGTTTTCCCGATCGTGCTGGTGATTATCAACTCCTTCAAGCAGAAGGCGTACATTTCGCGTAACGCGTTCTCCATTCCGACCGGCAAGGCGTTCGTTGGATTGGAAAACTATACCCGTGGCATTGAAACCACGAATTTCTTCGCCAGCTTCGGTTGGACCCTGCTGATCACGGTCGGCTCGGTGTTTTTGATCCTGGTGTGCACCTCGATGTGCGCATGGTGGATCGTGCGTGTGAACAATTGGGTTGCGAAGCTGCTGTACACGTTGTTCCTGTTCAACATGATTGTGCCGTTCCAGATGGTGATGTTCACGCTTTCGAAGCTTGCTGACACGCTGAAGCTCAACACTCCGTGGGGCTTGTGCATTATGTATTTGGGATTCGGTGCAGGCCTGGCCGTGTTCATTTTCACCGGTGTGATCAAGGGCATTCCGCAGTCGTTGGAAGAGTCCGCGATGATTGATGGCGCTTCCGTGCCCCGCATTTTCTTCCAGATCGTAGTGCCGATCATGAAGCCGTCGATCGTGTCTGTTGCGATTCTGCAGGCAATGTGGATTTGGAACGACTACCTGCTGCCGTACCTGACACTCGACTTGGGCAAGTACAAGACCATTTCCGTGGCCATTCAGTACCTCAAGGGCGGTTATGGTTCCGTTGATATGGGCGCCATGATGGCCTGCCTGGTGATGGCCATCATCCCGATCATTGTCTTCTATCTCATCTGCCAGAAGCACATCGTCAAGGGTGTAATGGCTGGTGCAGTCAAGGGATGATCGAAGATCATCCCTTGTGGGACAGCGCAGTGCGCTGTCCCATGCACCAGCCTGAGCGAGGCCGATAGACCTCGCGAAGGTAGCATTGAGTCCGGCCGAAGGCCGGTCCCTAATTGCAGGGCCGGAGGCGGTGCAGTCAAGGGATGATCGAAGATCATCCACGGAAAAACTCCACGGCCTTGCAAAGAAAGAACCCGAACGAGAGAAATCTCGTTCGGGTTCTTTCATATCCGAATCAGAAAACTACTTCATATATTTGCGGAACACGTGCTCGAAAATCGGTACGTGAATCATAATCATGGTGCCGTAACCCAAAACGAGTAGCAGGAACAGGCCTTGCGGCATGTAAAACCAGCTGCCGACCAAAAGCGCGATGTAAATCGCGTCGATGGCAGCCATGCCGAGCGTGTGCCCGATATTGCTCACGCCGAATACGAAGGCGTTGCCGAGCGTGCGCCAGAACGAGTTTTCGAAGCGTGACTGCAATGCCCAGATCCATTCGAATCCGATGACCCATACGATGCTCAACGCGAATTTCGGAATCAGCAGCGGCGTGATTTGCAGCACGATCCATGAGTACACGCTGATCGCCCCTGCAATGCCGAAAATCAGCCAATAGCCGGTTGCTTTTACGAAGTTTGACCGGAATGCGGCGAAATAATTGCGGGTGACGGTGCCTTCGCCTGCGAGCGAGCGTCGGGCCGCATCGTGACCGGCGGTCAAGGCCGCGCCGATGGTGATGATCGGAATGCTGGTGACCAACATGAGGATGTTGATCCAAATCGCGTCGACGGCGTCGCTGAGGCCGCGCATAAAGCCGGAGTCGGGTGATAGGAACTTCATGCGCACCAGTCTACTCGGCAGTACTGTAATCGTTGTCATACATAAAACCGTTTAGCGCATACTATTTCTTGCAAAAAACTCCTGTTATCGTTGTCCTTGAACGGAGAATTGAATGCAGATAAAGAAAGGTCCCGTCAAATATTTCGTTTGACGGGACCTTGTGGTGTTGTATGAGGAAATCTTACTTTCGGGAAATCACCATCGGAGGAAGCTTACTTTTCGCCGTTCATGATGGCGGAAAGTGACTTCACGCGCGGCAAGTCGAACACTTCGTCGGTGTGTATCGCCTTGTGGTCGGGGCCTGCCAGCGGCACGCGCCAGTTGCAGTATTCGCTGGACGTGCCCGGCTGGTTCTGCGAGCGGGTTTCGCCGACGCCGTCCACCAGCGCTGCCTGCAGAAGCACGGATGGCGAGCAGAGCAGCATTTTGTGCATCGCTTCGACGATTTCCTGAATATGATTGTCGACGTCCGCGGCGATTTCCGGCGTGATCAGTTCGCTCTCGACCAGTCGGTCAAGCATGGCCTGACGTTCCGCGGTTGCGGAAGCCTGAAATTCCTCGACCGGACCGGTAAGCAAGTGCAGCTGCTCACGCAGCTTTACATGCTCGAACTGCAGGTAGCCTGCGGTTGGTGGCAGATCGTGCGTGGTGACGGAAGCCAGCGCATACTCGCGGTAGTCGGCCGGGTCGGCGTACGGATCGCCGGCGTTGGGGGAGTCGTCCACGCGGGCGAACCATTCCACCATGCAGCCGAGCAGGCCGTGTTCGGCGAGCACGGTGCGCACGTAATCGGGCACGGTGCCGAGATCTTCGCCCACTACTAGGCCGTTCACGCGGGAGGCTTCAATCGTGAGGATCGCGATCATCGCCTCATAGTCGTACGTGACGTACGCGCCGCCTTGTGCGCCTTCGCCCTGCGGAATCCACCATAGGCGAAACAGACCGAGCACATGGTCGATGCGCACTGCGCCCGCGTGCGAGAACATGTTGTGCACCATTTCGCGATACACGCCGTAACCGGTTTTGGCGAGATAATTCGGATTGAACGGCGGCTGACCCCAATCCTGGCCCTGCTGGTTGTAGAAGTCCGGCGGGCAGCCCACGGTGACACTGCCGACGGCGAAACGTTCCGGATTCCACCACACGTCGGCGCCCAGCGAATGCACGCCCACGGCCATGTCTTGCATGAGGCCCAATGCCATGCCGCTTTCGCGCGCGGCGGTCTGTGCGGCGGTCACCTGTTCGTCGGCGATCCACTGCAGCCAGCATTCGAAGTCGACCATATCGGCATGATCGCGCATGAGTTCGGCCACTTCCGGCGAATCGCGGTTCGTCTCCGCAAACCATGTGCCCTCCCACGGAGCGCCCCATACTTGGAATGCCACCGACCATGCGGCGAATGCGCGCAGATCGGGGCCGGCCGCTTCCTTGAACGCTTCGAACGCGGCCTGGCGTTCGGTGGAACGTGGCACCTTAAACACGAGCTGCAGTGCTTGGCGCTTGTGCCACCATGCGGAGTTGATGTCGAGTTCGTCGGCGTTGTCGTTGTCGGAGGACACTTCGGCGTGTAGACGCTCGACCTCGGCCTTCGCCTCCTCGTCAAGCCCTGCATATTCCTCAATATCCTGCGGGCGAATGTATGTGACGTTCATGAATCGGCGTGATTCCGGCAGGTACGGCGACGGTTCGAGTGGCTCGACCGGCGCGGTCGCGTGAATCGGGTTGATGAGCATGAAGTCAGCATGCGACTTTTCGGCGGCGTCGGTGAGCAGTAGCTTCAGATCGCCATAATCGCCTACGCCCCACGATTCAGCGGAGCGGATGGAATACATTTGCGCCATCCATCCCCAACGCTGCTTTTCGGCGATCGCCGGCGGCAGGGGCACGCGTGCCGGGGCGCAGATCAATCGTGCCTCGCCGTGCAGTGGGCCCGCGTTGACGCGCAACGTGTGGTAGCCGGCGGGAATGTCGTCGGGCAGGGTGAACGTAAGCGAGTCGTCGTCCTGCGGGGTCAGGTACATGCACAGGTTGCCCTCGTACTGCGTGCCGTCTTCGAGTAGCAGACGCAGCGTCACGTCATGGCCTTTCGCGCGGATTAGCGTGGTTGATTCCTTGCCGATGAACTTCACGATGGTCGGTTCCACGAGCGTGTCTGCAATGCGCTGCTTGGTGAGTTCGTACGATGTTTCGATCGCCTCGTCGCTGGACGCGTCCACGCCGAGCGCCGCAAGCACGGAGACGAGCACTTCGTCGCGGATTTCCACGTAGGTGCCGAGCTGGTCGATATACGACGTTGAGATGCCGTTGAGTTTGGCGAGTTGGATAAGCGGTCGTGCGATGCGTTCCGCGCTTTCGGTTTGCTGGGTTTCCGTCATAGGTTCCTTCTTCCCTGGACCGTTGATGGCCAATCATGCTGCATTGCCGCGCGATTGGCACGCTTCGGTGCGTATGTCAATCGTTCTGCTATGTACTGTAGCATATGATGACATCGTTTTCAATAGGCGTGTTATTAGGTGCAAACGTTGCAGTCTTGCGATTTCTTGACTGTTTTGCGGATGAGAAACAAGAAAAATGTTTTTTCTGTTTGACTATCGTTTGCAGGGTGTTTGAAAGCGAATATGGCTGCGGTTGCACCGGTTTTGATGCGTCTCGCATGTGGTGCGGCATGGGTTCGTCTACGGGCGCGTCTGCATCGAGTATCAGCGCGGGGAATGGCGACTATCTTATCGTGACACCGCATACGTTTGCAATCTGGCGGTTGGGGTAACCTCGTGTATAACGCATGTAACGCATTGGTTTGCGATGGCGGCGGCTGCAAAGTGGCAATCGCCGCCGCCGGTAAAGCGGCGACGATGCCAACGAAAGGACCTGTTATGGCAAACGTGACGCATACCTCCAAATATGAGGTTGTGTTCTTCGATTTGTATGGAACGCTTATCGACATACGTACCGACGAACAGTGCGACGCGGCCTGGCAGGCCTTGTATGACGCCGCTTGCGAATTAGGTGCGCAATACGATTCGGTCGAGGCGTTGCGTGAACGTTTCGAAAAACTTGAGGCGCGCGAAATAGCACATCAGTCGAATCGTGCCATCGTTCGCAATGGGTGGGGCGAGTTCGACATACTACCCGTGTACCGCTCACTGCTTATGAATCGCAGCGAGGAGGCGGAACGCTTGCTGGCATTGCCACAGGCCGCTCAAAAGGCTGCATGGGCGTTCCGGCAGGGCAGCACCAGTATGATCCGCCTGTATCCTGGGGCGCTGGAAATGATCGAAAAACTGCAGGAAGCCGGCATTGTCGTGGCGCTGCTGAGCAACGCGCAATCCTGCTACGCCCGTGCCGAACTGGAAATGACGGGACTTGCCGGCGTGCTTGACGATGTGATCATCTCCAGCGAGGAGAAGATCCGCAAGCCCGCGCGCGACTTGTACATGCTGGCGCTCGACCGCGAATTCGTGACCGCCAAGCATGCGCTGATGGTGGGCAATGACGAGCAGAACGATATTGTTGGCGCTCGCACCGCGGGCATTGACGGCGTGTATTTCCGCACGGAGATTTCGCCGGCAGATGATCCGGAAACGTCGAGCTATGCGGTGCGTTCGTTTACCGGCGCCGATTATGAGGGATTGCTGGATTACGTGCTGAACGCATAAGCCTGCGTGGTGCATGGGTTTTGACAACGTTTGCAGTATAATAAAAAACAGATTGAGAGGGCGTTGTTGCTCCAAATACCCTCGTACTTGCCATTTTTGATTCACGGTACTAGTGCAGGGGTATTTGCATATGCAGCCCGCTGCTGTCTGTTGTCGCCGTCTGCGCGAATCCCGTTCCGCGTCTGCATCACCCCGGAATCGCTCCCAAATCCGACTTGTGCAGACGGAGGACTTGAATTGTGTGAACGTAAGGAAGTCTTGGAATGGCGTTACTTTCCGAGCATCCAGTCGATTGCGTTGGCAACGGTCACGCCGTCGCTTTTGCCGAGTCCGAAACGATCTAGCGTCAGCACCATTCTTTTCGCAGACAAATCGCGTGCATTCAGCAGTGGTGACAGTTCGCGCTCGCGAGTGTGCTCGTCCAATATGCTGGCGCTCACCTGGATATACAGTTTCTCTTCCGTAAGATCTGCATGTTTCCGAGTCGCAACAAAATCAATTTCAGCTTTACCGATTTTCCCGACGCGAATCTGATACCCGCGAATCTTAAGCTCATTATGTACGGCATTTTCCAGAAGAAATTCGAAATCTTCTGTGGAATATCCGAGCAGCATATTGCGAATTCCTAAATCTGCTGGATAATACTTAGCTAATCCTTGTAAATATGCGCCACCTTTAACGTTAATTCGTTGCGCATTGTAGAAAAGAAAAGCATTGAGAAGTCCGCTAATATATCGTTCGATGGTCTCATTTGAAGCTGGTCGATGCGCGCTTCTCAATCGATTTTCTATCTTCGAAGTTGAGACTGGAGATCCTGCAGTATCTGCCAAATATCGTGCGACATCGTTGAAAACCAGTGGATTTCTTACTTGCAGAAATTGCGAAATATCTCGCACCAAAATAGTGTTGTAAATTCCGGAAAGCACGGTGTGTGCCAGGTTTTGATCGGTGCCTTGATTCACGACCGGCGGCAATCCTCCATATCTTGTGTACCTTTCGAAAGCCGCGTTCTCGTCGGTCAGATCGGCGTACGCCATGAATTCCGCGAAAGAAAGCGGAAACACATTGATCTCCATGTATCTGCCGGAAAGCAGCGTCGCCAGCTGGCTGGAAAGCAGGTAGGCGTTCGATCCAGTGATGGTGATGTCCACGTCGGCATCCGTGTGGAGCGCGTTCACGGCTCGCTCCCACTTGTCCACCAATTGCACCTCGTCGAGCAGCAGATAATAGTGGCCGTCTTGCTGCATACGGTCGGCGATTGCGTTGTGCAGGTCTTCGAAGGTGAATGACGAGTATTGGAACGATTCCAGGTTCATCATGATGATGTGGTCTTCGGCGACGCCCTGCTGCAGAAGATGCTGGCGGAAGAGTGTGAGTAGTGATGATTTTCCGCAGCGGCGCATGCCCGTGATGACTTTGATGAGGCCGTTGTCTTGCGCCGCGACGAGTTTGCTGAGGTACTGCGGCCTAGGTTTAAGTTTCATGATGTTCAACTTTTGCTAGTGTATCCGGAAAAGTATGTATTCTAATGCGACTTTCACTAGTATACCTTTAAAAGTGTGCTCTGAGATACGACTTTTACTAGTATGACCGGAAAAGTATATGCCATGATATGACTTTTGCCGGTATGGCTGGAAAAGTACGGCCGTACGGTTATGGGCTGTGGGGGAAATTAGGGTGAACTCGCACAGGCTGCCCATGCGCGGGCATCGTATACCGAATACGAAGCAATGTGCGCGTGCAAACGGGTGCACGTAACGTTGGGCAAATCTTGGCATGGGAGTGGTTTTTTCTCTTCTTGCTTTCTCGCAATGTGCCGGGTTTGCGGTGCTGAAATGTGCGGGAATGTACTATCGCAACCATCGCAAGAAGGAAGAAATACGATGGTATGGGGAGAGATGAAGAAATCGGATATTTCCAATATTTCGAATGCTGAAAGCGTTGAACGCGCTGAAGATAGCGGGCAGATGAATACGCAACCGAGCGGGCAGGTGAGTGAGCGGTTCAGCAAGAAAGCGAATCGGCTATTTGGTGCAGATCCTGTGGGACTCGACGAATCCGCGCGAGGCATTGTAGTGCTGATGATCGTCGGCGTGGCCGTGGGGCTATTATCCGGCATGTTCGGCATTGGTGGCGGCACGGTGATTGTGCCCGCGCTGGTATGGCTCGGACTGACGCAACGTAATGCGGCAGCGACGTCAATGCTTGCAATCGTACCAACCTCGATTTCCGGCGTCATTTCTTACGCGACTCGTGGCAACGTGGACTGGCTCGCCGCGCTGTTGCTGTTTTGCGGCATGTTTGTAGGCGGGCAGATTGGCAGTTGGCTGCTTTCGCGCTTGCCGGAACTCGTATTGCGATGGATTTTCGTAGTGTTTCTCGTGTTTGTGGTGGTCAATCAGATTAGTTTCGTGCCGTCGCGAGACCAGCACATTGCGATGAGTGCGCTGACCGGAGTTTGCCTGGTGCTGCTGGGCGTGGTGATTGGCATATTGGCGGGACTGCTGGGAATTGGAGGTGGGGCGCTCGCCGTGCCCGCACTATCGATGCTGTTCGACGCTTCCGATCTGATTGCGCGAGGCACGTCGCTGCTGGCCATGTTCCCGAACTCGATCACCACAAGCGTGGCAAACCTGAAACGAAGGCTGGTGCATGTAAAGGCCGCGCTGATTATTGGCTTGGTGGCTGCCGTTGCCGCGCCATTCGGTACGTGGATAGCGGGCGCAGTCTCGCCCCGCGTCGGCTCGATTCTGTTCGCCTGCTACCTGTGTGTGCTGCTGGTGCGGTCCATGTTTGTGGCTGTGAAAGCCACCCGCTCCGCCCACATCGGCCAAGTCTCCGCCTGACTGTTTGCACATCATACAGCAAAAGCATGAGTCATGATTCAGCCTTGAGGGGGTATTGAGGATGATGGTTGACGGAAAGAGGATTTGAGATAAGTATTCACTTTGTGAAGACGAGAGTTCACGTTTTGTTCGTCTAAAACGTCGCGGAAGTTGGTTTACGAAACCTAGCGTGGAGATTGCAATACAGCACAGACTGAAGAAAGAAGAAACATGAGCAAGCGTAAAGCTTTGAAGGGCGCAATCGCGGCGGTCGCATCCGTAGCGACGCTCGGCGCGCTCGCCGCACCGGCACTCGCCAACGAAACTTCCACTTACAATCTGAACGGCAAGTCCGTTGCGGAACTGGCTCAGCACGGCGGCGCGCAACGCATTGCAGCCATCGGCAACGGCAACGCCAAGAACGTCATCCTGTTCATCGGTGACGGCATGGGCGATTCCGAAATCACCGTCGCACGTGATTACCTGAAGGGTGCAAACGGCCACTTCGAAGGACTCGACGCAGTCGGCCAGCCGGCAGAGCTCGGCGACACCAATGCCGGCACCGGCCAGTACACCACCTTCTCGCTGGGTGGCAACAGCGGCGACAGCGCGGTCAGCAAAGATGACAAGGGCAACCTCAACACCAATCCGAACCCGGGCAAGCTCACCGAAGTGACCGATTCCTCCGCATCCGGCTCCGCATGGGCAACCGGCACTAAGACTTACAACAACGCGGTCGATGTAGACGTTTATGGCAATCCGCAGCTCAACCTATTCGAACTCGCCAAGGCGGCAGGCAAGGCTACCGGCAATGTGACCACCGCCGAAATCCAGGACGCCACCCCGGCCGTGCTCGAATCGCACTCCACCGAGCGTGGCTGCTACGGTCCACAAGGCAAGACCGACGGCCGCACCAACGACGCGCTCAAGCGCTGCCTCGCCAACCAGCTCAAGGAAAATGGCGGCATCGGCTCCATTTCCGAGCAGCTGCTCGATACCCGCGCCGACGTGACCATCGGCGGCGGTTCCAAGTACTTCCGCCAGACCGTGCAGGGCGGCGAATATGCTGGCAAGACCGTGTGGGAGCAGGCTCAGGCCATGGGCTACCAGACCGTCGAGAACGATCCGGCTGCCATGAACGCGCTCGAATACAAGGAAGGACAGCCGGTGCTCGCCCTGATGAGCGACGGCAACATGCCTACCAAGTTCAACCCGTCCAAGGCCACCGCCAAGGACCCGGCCAAAGACGCCAAACCGACCGTATGCACCCCGAACGCCGACTGGCTCGGCAACCAGGGCTCCTCGCTCGCTGACATGACCAAGAAGGCGCTCGATCTGCTCGAAGCCAACCCAGCCGGCAACACGAACGGCTACTTCCTGCAGGTTGAAGGCGCTTCCATCGACAAGCAGGATCACGCAGGCAACGCTTGCGGCCAGATCGGTGAAACCGACGATTTCGATCAGGCCGTCGCCTACGCCATGAAGAACGTTGACCTGAGCAACACCCTCGTGATCGTCACCGCTGACCACGCCCACACCTCCCAGATCCTCAACGCTCAGCCAGCTTACGCGCTCTCCACCGTGCTCAAGACCGCTGACGGCAACAACATGGTCGTCTCCTACGGCACCGCCGAAGCCGACTCCCGCGACGAGGACGGCGGCTACAACGGTGGCGACATGGCTCACACCGGCACCCAACTGCGCATCGCCGCTTCCGGCCCTGGCACCCAGCGCGTGATCGGCCTGACCGACCAGACCGACAACTTCTACACCATCGCCAACACCCTCGGCCTTGCCTCCACCTCCGATGCGCAGCAGTCGCTCTCCAACGACGCCAAGACCGAAGTCAAGCTCACCGATGGCAAGTATGTGGCCGAATCCACCGGGTTCAACGGCGACGCAGTGCTCTCGTACGAGCTTAAGGACAAGTCCGGCAACGTGGTCGTCGCTTCCGACAGCTCCACTCCGGTCTCCGGCGTGCGCGTCAAGACCGCTCAGACCACCGGCATCATGCTCGACAAGGTCACTGAAGGCAACGAGTACACGCTCACCGTCACCGGCCGCCAGTCTGGCAAGACCGTGACCGTCGACTTCCAGGCTTCGGCCCGCGATTCCTCAGATGAGAAGCCGGGCGACGGTAAGAATGACGTGATCGCTTCCGGCAGGGTGAACAACAATCCGAAGTCCGGTGTGCTCGGCAACACCGGTACCGCAATCACCATTGCCGCACTTGCGATCGCCATGCTGGCCGCAATCGCGATGATCGTCAAGACCGCCAAGATCAGCCACTGAAAATCTGAAGTGGTCTGAAGATCGCAGATTGGATCCGGATCGCACACATCACAGTGTGGTCCGGATTTTTATCTGCGTTTTTCGATTGCGCTGGAAATTACGTCTGGCAAAAAGTTGAGCGAAGAGAGCTCAACTTTTTTGTAGATTTGGGAATAATCGCTTGCGATTCAAAGTTGAGTGGTGTAGGCTCAAGTTTTGGAAAGTCCGAGAGACGGCAAACCGAAACTCGGGCGGAAGAACGAACAGAACAGAAAACGCATAGCGAACCTATCTACAAAGGAGACAAGTTATGGGACGCGCAGTTGGCATCGATTTGGGTACTACTAATTCCTGCATCGCAACTCTTGAAGGTGGCCAGCCCACCGTTATCGTAAACGCTGAAGGCGCTCGCACCACGCCGTCCGTCGTGGCGTTCAGCAAGTCCGGTGAAATCCTCGTCGGCGAAGTCGCCAAGCGTCAGGCTGTGACCAACGTCGACCGCACCATCAGCTCCGTCAAGCGCCACATGGGCACCGACTGGACCGTTGAAATCGACGGCAAGAAGTGGACTCCGCAGGAGATTTCCGCACAGGTGCTGATGAAGCTGAAGCGCGATGCCGAAGCCTACCTCGGCGAGCCGGTCACCGACGCCGTGATCACCTGCCCGGCATACTTCAACGACGCTCAGCGTCAGGCCACCAAGGACGCCGGCACCATCGCAGGCCTGAACGTGCTGCGTATCATCAACGAGCCGACCGCGGCCGCACTGGCTTATGGCCTCGAAAAGGGCAAGGAAGACGAAACCATTCTGGTCTTCGACCTCGGTGGCGGCACCTTCGATGTGTCCCTGCTGGAGATCGGCAAGGATGACGACGGCTTCTCCACCATTCAGGTGCAGGCCACCAACGGCGACAACCACTTGGGCGGCGACGATTGGGATCAGAAGATCATCGACTGGCTCGTCGGCGAAGTCAAGAATAAGTACGGCATCGACCTGAGCAAGGACAAGATTGCCCTGCAGCGCCTGAAGGAAGCTGCAGAACAGGCCAAGAAGGAGCTGAGCTCCTCTTCGAGCACCTCCATCTCCATGCAGTACCTGGCCATGACCCCTGACGGCACTCCGGTGCACCTGGACGAAACTCTGACCCGCGCCCACTTCGAGAGCATGACCTCCGACCTGCTGGGCCGTTGCCGCACCCCGTTCAACAACGTGCTGCACGACGCTGGCATCGGTGTTTCCGACATCGACCACGTGGTGCTCGTCGGCGGTTCCACCCGTATGCCGGCCGTCAAGGAGCTCGTTAAGGAGCTTACCGGCGGTAAGGAAGCCAACCAGTCCGTGAATCCGGATGAAGTCGTGGCAGTCGGCGCAGCCGTGCAGTCCGGCGTCATCAAGGGCGACCGCAAGGACGTGCTGCTCATCGACGTGACCCCGCTGTCCCTCGGCATCGAAACCAAGGGTGGCATCATGACCAAGCTCATCGACCGTAATACCGCCATTCCGACCAAGCGTTCCGAAGTCTTCTCCACTGCTGAAGACAACCAGCCGTCCGTGCTTATTCAGGTTTACCAGGGCGAGCGTGAGTTCGCTCGCGACAACAAGCCGCTGGGTACCTTCGAACTGACCGGCATCGCTCCGGCTCCGCGTGGCGTTCCGCAGATCGAAGTCACCTTCGACATCGACGCTAACGGTATCGTGCACGTGTCTGCCAAGGACAAGGGCACTGGCAAGGAACAGTCCATGACCATCACCGGCGGTTCCGGTCTGGGCAAGGACGAGATCGACCGCATGGTCAAGGAAGCCGAAGCTCACGAAGCCGAAGACAAGAAGCGCAAGGAAGACGCCGAAACCCGCAACCAGGCTGAATCCTTCGCCTATCAGACCGAGAAGCTCGTCAACGACAATAAGGACAAGCTCTCCGACGATGTGGCCAAGGAAGTCACCGACAAGGTCAACGAGCTCAAGGAAGCCCTGAAGGGTGAGGACATTGAGAAGATCAAGTCCGCCCAGAGCGAGCTGATGACCTCCGCACAGAAGATCGGCCAGGCCCTCTACGCACAGCAGGGTGCCGCCGACGCTGCGGGCGCCGCTGGTGCCGCAGGTGCTGCCGGTTCCGCTCCCGCTGACGACGACGTGGTTGACGCCGAAGTCGTGGACGATGACGACAAGGACAACAAGTAATCATGTCCGACTTCAACAAGGACGAATATCTGAACGACCTGCCCGACATGGACGACCTGTCCGGGCAGGCCGGCCCTGCAGCCGGTGCATCGCAGGAGTCGCAGAATAATGTCGATTCTGCAGCAGCTGCATCTGCTGATTCCGCAGCTTCTGAAACTGCATCAACGGCCGCAAATGCAGCATCTTCCGAATCTCAAGAGAACGGCGATGCTGCGGATAGTGCAACGCAAGATGGTGGAGATACGCTGACTCCGCTTGGTCAGGCCAAGAAGGAAGCGGCGGAATATCTTGAAGCGCTCCAGCGCGAACGTGCAGAATTCATCAACTTCCGCAATCGTTCGCAGAAGGAACAGGAACGCTTCCGCCAGCACGGCATTATCGATGTGTTGACCGCGCTGCTGCCGGCACTTGATGACATCGATCGCATTCGCGAACACAGCGAAATGGACGAGTCCTTCAAGGCCGTTTCCACCAAAATCGACAAGGCGTTCGAGAAGTTCGGCGTCGAGAAGTTCGGTGAAAAAGGTGAGGATTTCGACCCGACCAAGCATGACGCGATCCTGCACAAGCCGGATTCGCAAGCCGAGAAGGAAACCGTCGACACCGTGGTGGAAGCCGGCTATCGCATTGGAGACCGTGTGATTCGCGCGGCTCGTGTGGTCGTGGCATCCCCGCAGAACTGAACGCAGTGACATTCACGATTTCGACACCAACAACCGCAAAACAACACGTAGTGACATCAGCGACCTCGTGAAAGGAGGCACATCATGGCTGAGAATGAATGGCTGAGCAAGGATTTCTACAAGGTCCTCGGTGTCTCCAAAGACGCCACGGACGATGAGATCACCAAGGCGTACCGCAAGCTGGCACGTAAATACCATCCTGATCTGAACAAGACCAAGGAGGCCGAGGAGAAGTTCAAAGACATTTCCGAAGCGTACGACGTGCTCAGCAACAAAGATAACCGTCAGAAGTACGACGCCATCCGCCAGTTCGGCATGGGTGGCGCGCGCTTCGCCGGCGGTTCCGGTGCGGGCGGATTTGATGCGGGGGCGTTCTCCGACATCTTCGGATCGATGTTCGGCGGTGGCGCTGGCGCTGGAGCGTATGGCGCGGGCGGCAATGGTTCGCGCATCCGCTTCCAGAGCGGCGGCGGCAACCCGAATATCAACGATATTTTCTCGATGTTCGGTGGCGGCGCTGGCGGACCTGCCGGGGCTGGCGCTGGAAGCCCTTACGGGGGCGGCTACGAGCAGGCTGCGCAACCGGAAGACGGCGAGGACCGCAACTCCAAGATCAACTTAACCTTCCGCCAGTCGGTCAAGGGGGCAACGGTTTCGCTGTCTGCCGATGGCAAGAAGTTCAAAACGCATGTTCCAGCAGGCGTGCATGACGGGCAGAAGATTCGCATTCCAGGCAAGGGCAAGCCGGGTCGAAACGGCGGCAAAAACGGTGACCTGTACCTGCAGATCAGCGTTGCCGAAGATCCTAAATTTAGCCTGCGTAAGCGTGACATCATCATGGATTTGCCAATCACCGTCGGCCAGGCTGTAGCGGGCGCGAAAGTGACCGCGAAAGACGTCGACGGCAACGAAGTCACCTTTAAAGTGCCGGCGGGCTCATCTAGCGGTACGGAAGTGCGTATTTCCGGCAAAGGTGTGGCCAACAGGCAGGGTGACGGCGATCTGGTCGGGCGCGTGCAGATCCGCATCCCCGACAAGCCAAGCCTGAAAGTCAAGCATGCGGCGAAGGAATTCGACAAGGAGTGCGGCGACTTCGCCGACGAACTTGCCAAGGAGCGCTGATCGTCATGGCGCGCGCATCTCGGACCTCCCAAGCCCGCGCGGCGCGGCAGGCCAAAATGCTGTACGACATGTGTGCGATGGCGATTGTGGCAGGCAGGGCCGATCTTGATGGGGCGGACGAAGTCGGTTTCGATATCGAACTGCCGATGTTCACGGTCGGTCGCGCCGGCGAACTCGCCAACGTGCATCCGCAGACGCTCCGCCAATACGATCGTTTGGGGCTGGTGGTGCCGCAACGCACGGACGGTGGCGCTCGCCGGTATTCGCTGCGAGACATCTCGCGCCTTGCGAAAGCGCAGCAGCTGAGTCAGGAAGAAGGCATCAACCTGGCTGGCATCGCGCGGATCCTTTCCTTGGAAGAGGAGAACCGCGAGCTGCGCCGGCAAGTCGAGCGATTGCGCCGGCCGGCCGGTTCCAGCGTGTTCGCGGCCGATGCGGACGGTGACATTGTGGAAATCGAACGTTCCCGCCGCGCTCGCATGTGGCGTCGGCAGATTCAGGTCGACGCCCGTCAGCTGCCGTCGCGCGAGTCCGTGGAGGCCGCGCGTGTCGCGGCTGATGCGTACGACACGCGCGGTGGGGGTGTCGCAGGCGAAAACGAGGGGATTGAGAGGGGTAAACCCGTTTCTCAGCCGATTTCTAGGTCTATCGTGCTTTGGGGGATTGACTGATTTTCAGAAAACATTGAAAAAAATTCAAAAACAGGCATATCTTGCAACAGATGTGCCTGTTTTGTTATATAGTTTTACCAAATGCATTGCTTCCTGCGACGATGTCGTTGTTGTGGGAAATAATGTTGAGTATCCGCGTTCTAACTGTCATTCTTCCGGTCGTCAAGGTGCTTCGGTGAAAGATGGTTCTCTTTGCCCATGAATAATCATGGAGGAGGGGGTAAGATATGCGGCGAGAACAGGAAAGGTTAGGAGCGTACAGTGCCAAGAGTTGCGTTCACAGCTAAGACCCGCAAGTATCTCGGGTCTCTGGATGCCGTGGAATCGGTCACCCAGTATCGTATTTGTTACTCCAAGGAGTTTCGCGATGATTGCATGCGCAGGTATGCCGAAGGTGGCTCGCCTGCCGCGATTTTCCGCGAGGCCGGGCTTGATCCGAAGATCATCGGATACAAGCGCGTGGAACGTTGCATCGCTCGCTGGAAGGCGGAAAATGCGGAAAAGGCCGCTGAAACCGCTGTGGAAAACAGTGAAAATCAGGGAGAGTGAATTTCAAATCTCCCGATACAAGTGAAATTTTCGAATTTCATGGATTATAGCGATGGGGGTTGCCGATAATTCGTGAAAAAAATCGGATGATTTTGCGAATACGTAGGCGCGAAGTATTGCGTCGATATGGGAAGCGCTCGGATGGAGGACCGTCCGGGCGCTTTTCGTTTGCCTCGCTTGTATGCCTGTTTGTTGTCTGCCGTTTTGCCGCGACTCGCGAATGCTGCCGTCTTGCCGCTCTGCTGAAATGGCAGTGGAAGTCGCGATGGACGGCGCTGCCCGGAAATCCGGTGCTCCGCGTCCGACGGTCGTAGGGAAGGAACATCATGACCGAGACGAACCTGATGATCAAGGCCGTGTTTTGGGATATGGACGGCACGCTGATCGATTCCGAACCGTATTGGCATGAGGGTGAGATGAAAATCGCAGCCGCGCATGGCGGATATTGGGATGAGGAGCTCGCCTGGCAGGGTTCGGGCACGCCGGTTCCGGATGTGGCCCGTCGCATGGTGGAGCATGGTTGCCAGCTGTCGATTGAAGAGATCGGCCAGGGCATGATCGATTACGTCGCCCAAAAGGAATTCGAGCGCATTCCGTGGATCGAAGGCGTGGAAGACGTGCTTGTCGCGCTGCGTGACGCTGGCGTTCCTTCGATGCTGGTCACCACGTCGCCGCGTCATCTTGCGGAGAATCTGGTTGTCCAAGCGCCGGCTGGCGCGTTTGCGGGCTACGTGTGCGGCGATGATGATGTTGAGAAGAAGCCGTCTCCGGCCCCGTATTTGGAGGCGGGTCGTCGCTTGGGTATCGCTCCGGAAGATATGAAGTACTGCATTGCGATTGAGGATTCCATGTCGGGCCTGCGTTCGGCCGTCGCCTCCGGCGCGACGACGATCGGCCAGACCGGGTTCATGCAGATCGACAATTCCAACGGCCCGCAGTTCGCCTCGATCAAGGGCTACGAGGGCATTGACGCGGCCTCGCTCGACGCTTTCGTGCGTCAGCGCGTATCCCAGGCCTGATTTTTCGCCCCATCTCGCTTACGTATGGCAGATTTGTCTGGTGGCTAGGAAAAGAAAAAGCCCGCTGCGGTGGAATGAATGCAGCGGGCTTAGTGGAGCCGACGGTAGTCGAAACCGCGACCTCTTCGATGCGAACGAAGCGCTCTACCAACTGAGCTACGGCCCCAAGTCATGTCTAGCAACACGCTAAGCAAGACAACTCCCGCGATTCTAGTACGAAGTCTGTACGAATGCAATCTGCGAGATTCGCGTGTTGCGGAATATCCCTTGCAGGAAAAGCATGCGAAAGCATACGAAAACGGTGCCTTCCGAAAAATCGAAAGACACCGCAATCGCAAGAAAAGGAGAAAACGTAAGATCAGGCTTCCGCGGTCGCGGTATCAGCCTTCTTTTTGCCGAACTTTGCTTTGAGCAAGCCGACGAAGGTAGGAATCAGCGACAGCACGAGAATCGCAATGATGACCAGCTCGAAATGCTTCTGCACGGCCGGAATGCCGCCGAAGAAGTAGCCGAGCAGCGTGAACAGGGTGGACCAGCACAGGCCGCCGAGCACGGAGAACGGGGTGAAACGGCTCCAACGCATGCCGGAAATGCCGGAAATGAACGGCATGAACGTGCGGATGAACGGGAAGAAACGGCCGAGGAACACGGCGAGCGGGCCCCACTTTTCGATCATGCCTTCGGTTTTGGCGAGGCGTTCGGGGGTCATAGCCTTGACTCTGCCGGATTCGATGATGCGACGGCCGAAGAAGTGGCCGATCCAGTAGTTGCACTGGTCGCCGATGATCGGAGCGCACCAGACCACAGGCAGCAGCGCGAACAGCGGTAGTGCGGAAACGCCGGTCTGGGCGTCGGGCGCGGCGAAGAAGCCGGCGGCGAACAGCAGGGAGTCGCCCGGCAGGAACGGGAAGAACACGACGCCGGTTTCGACGAACACAATCAGGAAGATGAAACCAAGCGTGGGGGCGACGCCCATGGAGATCCAGCTGGCGATCGCCGTGCGTGGATCCTTGAGCAGATTAATGAAGAAGTTGATAATTCCCATGAAATGCTCTCTGTGAGTACCTTACATCTAAACGTCCAAAATTAAGTGGTTCAGGCTGCCTTGTGTGGGTTGGCCTTGCGGAACCAATGTCAGCCTACCAGCGACTCTCTAATGCGGCGCCTAGTAATGCCCGACGGTTGGCAAATCTGCACAAACGGACGCAAAGTGCCAACTGCGGTGGGTGATTTTGGTTTGGGGGTGTTTGGCGTTTGGCTGTTTGGCTTTAGAGTGTGCGATATATCCGGTATATCGCGTATCGCTCATTGTGATTTGGCGTTGTGACCTCACGATTTTGGTTTTTTTTTGGGGGGGGGGTGACCTCATGATTTTGATTTGGTGACCTCACGATTTGAAAAAAGGCGGCGAAAAACGGAATCGTGAGGTCAACAAATCAAATAGTGGGGCCGCTGAACACGAATCGCGCATGTTGACGGTACGAAAGTGTGTTTCGATGGCGCGGAAGATAGCGTGGAAACCGCAGTAAGGCAATGCGAGAGCGGTTGGGGCAATGCAAGACTAGGCGAATACGGCAAATACAAGGGAGCGTGAATCGTGGCGGAAAATCTTGCGCAATCGGTTGATGGGAATCTGAATCGGCAATCGCGGGCGCTGCTCGAAGCGTTGCATGCGGCGGCCGGAAAATTCTCCATGTTCGGTCATCAAAACGAAACCAGCAATGTGATTACCCCCGATACGGATTCCGACGTGCATGCCGTGACCGGCGCATATCCGGCGGTCTGGGGCAATGATTCGGGCGCTGCTGGCACGGGCGCATATGGCACTCCGCTGCCGGAATCGCCGTATGCGCGCGATTTCAACGCTTTCGCGCGCAACAGCTTCATACGCATGGCCGATTCGCTGCCACGTATGTACACGAGGTAAGTACGTGTGCGCGGTGTAAGCATGCGTTTGCGGGCGGATTCTTCCAGTCGGTGGAGGAATCTGCCCGCTTTTAGTCTTGTAGGCGGGCGGATTCTTCCAGTCACTGGAAGAATCAGGACGTTTTTAAGCCTGTTGGCGTCCGAATTGTTCCAATGTCTGGATGTTTTGGGACGTTACTGGGGCTGTAAGCGGGGTGATTGTTCCAGTGGGTGGGGGAATCACCCCGCTGAGGGTCTGTTTTGTGTCCGGATTGTTCCAGCGATTGGGGGTTTAGGACGCGGGGAGGGCTGTTTTCCTTTGCGTTGGATAGGCTGAAGGCATGGAACGCATGAATGAGACGTTGGACTTGAAACTGAATGAGTTGAGTGCGAATACGGCAGAAGTAACGGGAACTGCGGGAATGGTGAATACGGCGGAGATGGCAGAATCGCCGACAGCGGCGGAACAGTCTGGAACAGAACAGTCTGGTACGGGACTTGACGCCCTCGTGTGCGGAACCGACGTTCCGCAAGGCACGGTGGTGATGGCTGCCACGCCGATCGGCAACACGGCCGACGCCTCCGCACGCCTCATTGCGCTCCTGGAACGCGCCGACATCGTGGCCGCCGAAGACACCCGCCGTCTCTACGCGCTCGCCAACCGTCTCGGCGTGCACGTGAACGGCCGTGTGGTGGCCTACCACGATCACAACGAGCGAGACAAGTCCGACGGTCTGCTCGATCAGGTGGAAACCGGCGCTACCGTGCTGGTCGTGTCCGACGCGGGCATGCCGACCATCAACGATCCGGGCCTCGCGATCGTGCGTCGCGCCATCGAACGTGGTCTGCCCGTCACCTGCGCTCCCGGCCCGTCCGCAGTGCTGGACGCGCTGTGCCTTTCAGGACTGCCCACCGACCGCTTCTGCTATGAAGGATTCCTGCCGCGCAAGCATTCCGAACGCGTGCAATACCTGCGTACCCTGCGTTCTGAACGCCGCACCATCGTGTTTTACGAAACCCTGCATCGCATCGACGATTCCATGGCCGACCTGCTTGACGTGTTCGGTCCGAACCGCAAGATGGCGCTTTGCCGTGAACTTACCAAGGATTTTGAGCAGATCCGTCGCGGAACCATCGCGCAGATTCGCCAGAGCGTGATCGACGAGCCGCCGCGCGGCGAAATGGTGTTGGTCGTTGCCGGCGCTTCCGAAGAGGAGGCCGACGCTGCTGCCCCCGCATCGTTGAGCGTCGAAGACTTGGCGGTGCTGTCGATCGACCGTGCGCAGGAAGACAATCTGCGCATCAAAGACGCGATTTCGCAGGTCGTTGCCGAGCATCCCCTTGCGGACGGCTCGCTTGCCAATCGCAAGCAGGTCTACAATGCGGTTCTTGCGATGAAGCAGTAAGTCCATATTAGTTACCGTCCGGCGATTGCCTATCGTGCGATTGCCCGTCGCGCAAGTGTTAGCTGCATGCTTGCGATCCGCACGATTCCAACGATTCCAGCAGTATTTGCAGGGCGCGGGCCACGTCCGGCCCGCCGACTTGCGCAAGATAGTCCAACATCGCCGGTGTTGCGGAAGGATTGGCGACCAGCCATTTGCGCAGTTGCGGCGCGTATTCCGCGATATGCCATAGCACGTCCTGCGGTGTGTCCGGACTGCACGCCACCAGCGGCGTCAATGGAATTGGGGGAGACGGCGGATCCACCAGCGGTTTCGGCCGCGGTTTGGGCTGGTATGGCGGCGGTTCGCGGCGCGTCCGCTGTGCACGGTGTGCGAGATTCCGCGCATCCCGATGCGTCGCGCGATGCGTCCGTGACCTGCGTTTTTCTTGGATTCCGAGCAGTCTGCGGAATCCGTTTGCTCTGTCGGCACCTATCCTGTCGGCGTGCGTCGCGCGCCGCGCCTTATGCCTGCTATGCGCTGCGCTCATATTCGTCGCTTCTTCCGTCGATCGCAAGAATGTAGTTGCGCGCCTGTGGCGCGTTGCGAATATGCTTCGTCTCCTGCATGATTTGCATGCAATCGTTGGAGCGGAAATGAAATTCCTGCATGAGCATGCAGATGATTTCGGAAACCAACGATTCGCTTTCGGGGGTGCAGTTCAATGCGAGATCGCATGCGGTGCGAACAGGCGTGGTCACGATGATCGGACCGACTTTGATGGTGTGTTCGTTTGGTGCGAGACGGTTGAAAACGTTGATTTTACGGCCGTAACGTAGCGCTCGATAGTGGGCTTTCGCGATAATGTCGATGGATTCGGGGAAGGTGCCGCCTAGCCAAACCCATGCGGCGGTGCGTGAACATGCCACGGACCGGCTCGGCAGCAATGTCGCGATGATGCAGGCCCGCCCGTACAACGTGGCCGAATCATGGCATGAATAGGCGTTCGCGCTGTCGAGCTTGCACAGCGCGCCGGATGAGGCCAACAGGTTCAGGCACATCGGTCCCGGAAGGTCATCGTTGCCCAGAAGGGGTGGTGAAGTGTCCATGACGGTACAGTAGCGGATTCGAATTCCGTTGCGCCACCAGCCCCCGAAAATCTGTGGATATGTGGAAAATGATTGTTACGTAATGCAACAATGTGGATAGATCGGCAGATATGCAAATTATGATGCAAACTATTTCAAACGATTGAAATCGATGATCGCACGTCCATCCTCCAATAAAAATCCAACTACCGAAATACATGGAAAATGCGGGATATGGCGCTTTGTATAATCGGGCACCATGAGTCATATTTTGGTGAATGTTGCTTGGCCGTATGCTAACGGCCCCCGTCATATCGGTCACGTCGCCGGATTCGGCGTGCCCTCCGACGTATACGCGCGCTACGAGCGCATGAAGGGCAATGACGTGCTGATGGTGTCTGGCACCGACGAGCACGGCACCCCGATCCTAGTGGAAGCCGACAAGGAAGGCGTCAGCGCACAGGAGCTCGCCAACCGTTACAACCGTGTGATCGCCAAGGATCTGTGCGATCTCGGCCTGAGCTACGACCTGTTCACCCGCACCACCACCGGCAATCACGAGCAGGTGGTGCAGGAACTGTTCAAGCAGTGCCTCGCCAACGGCTACATCTACAAGGGCACCCAGAAGGTCGCCATCTCGCCGTCCACCGGCCGCACCCTGCCTGACCGTTACATCGAAGGCACCTGCCCGATCTGCGGTGCCGACGGCGCCCGCGGCGACCAGTGCGACGCCTGCGGCAACGAACTCGACCCAGACGAGCTTCTCAACCCCGTTTCCAAAATCAACGGCGAAACCCCGCGCTTTGAGGAAACCGAACACTTCTTCCTCGACCTGCCGGCGCTCGCCGAAGCCAATCTCGCATGGCTGAAGACCCGCGAAGGCTGGCGTACCAACGTCATCAACTTCTCCATCGGTTTGTTCAAGGAAGTCAAGCCGCGTGCCATCACGCGTGACATCGACTGGGGCATTCCCGTTCCGGTTGCCGGCTGGATCGACAATCCGAACAAGAAGCTGTACGTGTGGTTCGACGCTGTGATCGGCTACCTGTCGGCATCCATCGAATGGGCTCGCCGCAAGGGCGATCCGGAAGCATGGCGCGCATGGTGGAACGATCCGGAAACCCCGGGCTACTACTTCATGGGCAAAGACAACATCACGTTCCACTCCCAGATCTGGCCGTCCGAAATGCTCGGCTACAACGGTCAGGGCTCCAAGGGCGGCGAAACCGGCAAGCTCGGTCCGCTGAACATGCCGGAGCAGGTCGTGGCTTCCGAATTCATGACCATGGAAGGCAAGAAGTTCTCGTCTTCGCGTGGCATCGTCATTTATGTGAAGGACATTCTCGCCCGCTACCCTGTGGATGCCGTGCGCTACTACATTTCCGTGGCCGGTCCGGAAAGCTCCGATTCCGACTTCACATGGGCTGAGTTCGTGCGCCACAACAACGAGGAGCTTGCCGCTTCCTGGGGCAACCTCGTCAACCGTGTGGCCAACCTGATGAACAAGAACTTCGGTGAGATTCCGGCGCTCGACGAGAACGAAATGACCGATGAGGATCGCGCTCTGCTGAGCGAAACCAAGGCCGCGTTCAACACGGTCGGTTCGCTGATCGAGAACCATCGCCAGAAGAACGCGTTGAGCGAAGCCATGCGCGTGGTCGGCGACATCAACAAGTACATTTCCGCCACCGAACCGTGGAAGATCAAGGACAATCCGGCTCGCCTCGGCACCGTGCTGCACGTTGCCGCCCAGGCCGTGTCCGACGCGAACCACCTGCTGGCCCCGTTCCTGCCGCATTCCGCGCAGAAGGTGTGGGAGGCTCTTGGTGGCACGGGCACGTTCTCACCGCTGCCGCGTTTGGAAGAGGTTGAGGATCTCGACAAGCCGGGCTTCATGTACCCGATCATCACCGGTGACTACAAGCTGGGCGAAACCGTGCATCCGTGGGCTTCCGAGCCGATCGTGGCTGGCACTGCAGTGCCGAAGCCGCATCCGATTTTCGCGAAGATCCCGCCGGAGGCCGTTGAAGAGGAGCTTGCCCGCTTCGATTCCGAACTGAAGGCTCGTCGTGAGGCTGAAGCGGCTCGTCTTGCCGCTGAAAAGGCCAAGCTGGAAGGCTGATTCAGCTGATATATTTCAGATGATTTGCTTAATTGCCGGTGCGGGAACTTATGAAGTTCTTGCACCGGCTTTTTATATCTGACGGTGCAATCCAGATTGCATCGATTTTGAATCCGTGAATCGCTATTTCTCTTTGCCATTCCTCTCGTTACAATGGGGAAGTTGAGGGAAATGCGATGCTGCAGGGAGGACTCTTATGTTGGACGTCAAGCGAGTGCTGAAAGCCGCGCCTACGAAAATGCGTTCCCAAGAGCCGCTGCAGCAGTTGTGGACGCCCTGGGGCGAACAGATCGCCGGCGAATGGCTGTCTTCCAACGCGGCACACAAAGCGTTCTGCCCTGCAAAAGACGGCGAACGCAAACTGAAAAACGGCCGCACGCCAATCCTGAACGAACATCCGCGCCCAACCATGGTGCGCGGCAATCACACCATGCTCAACGGATTCTGGGATTACGCGATCGTATCCATTCCCGAAAGCGACAACGGCTCGAAATGGCGCAAATCCACGACTGTACTCACCCGTGACGAAGCGGTGCAGGCAGTAAAGGAAGCGGCCATCCCCGAAACGTTCGACGGCAAGATTTTGGTGCCGTTCTCCCCGGAATCCGCGCTTTCCGGCGTGCATCAGACGATTTACCCAGACAATATGATCTGGTATCGCACGGTGGTGCATCCCGTGACGCTTGGGGGAGAGGAAGCGGTTCGGCAGATCGGCGATGCGAACCGCTTGATTCTGCATTTCGAAGCGGTCGATTACGTGTGCGCCTGCTTTATCAACGGGCAGTTTGCAGGGGTGCATGTCGGGGGCTATCTGCCGTTTGATGTTGATATTTCGGCATTCGTCGATCCCGATGATGATTTCGAGATTGCGTTGTGCGTGTACGATCCGAACGATTCGGGTACGCAGATGCGCGGCAAGCAGAAAATCGAGCGCGAGGGTATTTGGTACACCGCACAAAGCGGCATTTGGCAGAGCGTGTGGATGGAGATCGTGCCGGAAGCGTACGTGCAGACGCTCACGCTGAAGGGCGCTGCGGACGGCAGACTGTTCATTCGCGCGGAAATCGGCGGAGACAAGCCGAACGCCAAACTGCGTATCGTCGTAACGGATCCTGCGGATGGCGCGATTGTTGCGGACGAGCGGTTTGCGGCCGGCATGCGCAAGGTGCGTACGGAAATCGCAACGCGGGCCGAACACTTGTGGTCGCCGAACGATCCGTATTTGTATGACGTGACGGCGACGCTGGAATTTGGTGCTGCGAAATCGCAGGGAAAGCAGGAAAAGCTGCAGCAAGAATCGCAGGAAATTCAAGAGAAACCCGCGAAATCGCAGGAAAAGCAAGATATTGTGCGCTCGTATTGCGCGTTCCGCACGGTTGAGATTAAGCCTGATTTGAAGGGTATCGCGCGCTTCCATCTCAATGGCAAGCCGGTGTTCCTCAAGGGTGTGCTCGACCAGGGCTATTGGCCGGACGGCCTGCTGACCGCGCCGAGTGATGAAGCGTTGGTGCATGACATAACCGCCATGAAGGAATCCGGCTTTACTATGCTGCGCAAGCATATCAAAATCGAGTCGGCGCGCTGGTACTACCATTGCGACCGCCTCGGCATGCTGGTATGGCAGGACGCGGTGTCGGGTGGCGGCGAATACAACGCGTGGGCCACCAACCGCAAGCCGACGCTCATGCGTGCCACATGGAACAAGTACCGCGATGACACGGCGAAGCATTTCGCGGCGCTCGGTGCCGACGATTCGACGTACCGCCGCGACTGGTCGCGCACTTGCGATGCCATGGTGCACATGCTTGCCGGCCACCCGTCGATCGTCACGTGGGTGCTGTTCAACGAAGGGTGGGGGCAGTTCGACGCGTGCGATGCGGCGGAACGCATTCATGCGCTTGACCCGACGCGCCCGATCGACGCCACGAGTGGCTGGTACGACCAGCGTTGCGGCGATTTTCACAGCGTGCACAACTACTTCCGTCCGCTGGAAATCTACCCGGATAAGGGGCCATTGCGTGGGTATGTGGCCGAATATGCAAAGCGGCATAAGCGGCGTCGTCGTGCCGCGCATTACGCGGTGTTGCCGGTTGCGCAGCATGGCGTTCGTGCGTTCGTGATTTCGGAATTCGGAGGATTGGCGCAGTTGGTTGCCGATCATGCTGCGGTTTCGCGCGCGTACGGCTACGGTGAATACGATTCGATTGAGGATTGGCGCACTGCCGTCCGTTCCGTGCTTGATTCGGCGGAATCGTTGGAATCACGCGGATTGGCGGGCTACGTGTATACGCAGGTTTCCGACGTCGAAGAAGAGCTCAACGGCCTCATGACCTACGATCGCCGCCTCAACAAATTCGCGCAATGATTCGCCGAGATTGAGTGCGGTCATGGCTGTCATGGAAGCGTTCTGCTTCTTGCGTTTCGGTGGCGCGTTCGGTACGTTGGAAGCGGCGGTCGTTATGACTGCGCTATGCAAAGCGATCCAGAACGGGGCGTGGTAAGGCTGCGTTGATTTGCATGAAGGTGATCATTTCCGCGCTTGGACGGGCCGCCTGATCGCGCTCGTCAACGAGTATGCGTCGGTGGATGGCTCAGAAGCCGACGTGTTCCGCACCATCGTGCATCTCGAGCGTCGTTTCTTTGAGGATTCCTACCCGCAGCAGTGAGCGGTGGCCGGGGCTAGGCATCGCCGATGAGGGAGCCGCGTTCGTGGATTGTCGGAACTAGTGTGCGGATTACGATGGTGGCCTGGCCTCGCAATGTGAGATCCTCGCCTTGCCTGCAACGGTGAATTTGCGGCGCTTTCTGATAATCCGTGGTCATGGTGCGCCTGATTTCATCTTCCATTGCGTCGATGAATTGAGCATTGACGATTTCCGGCGCCCCGTATATCGAAATGTCACGCAGGTCCAGCAGTCCGGCCGGTATGGCCATGACGCGACCGAGCAGAGCGCCCGCTTCGGCGAGAATGCGCGTACGTGAGGCGGGATCCTGCGCGATGCGTTCTTGCAATCTGTCGTCGGAAACCAACGATTCAAGGCAGCCTCGTTTGCCGCATTCGCAGGTCGGTCCATTTGGGTCGACCACCACATGCGCGATTTCGCCGGCCGTGGAGGAACTTCCTTCGATGATGACGTCGTTGAGGCATAGTGCGGCACCGACGCCTCGTCCGATGGAGATGAGCATGGAATTGGGGGAGCAGTCGCCGAAGAATCGTTCCGCCACAAGCGCGGCGTTGGTGTCGTTGCCTACCAGTGTGGGCACTCCGGTGGCGTTTTCCACCTCGGCTTTCAGCGGCAGTTCGTTCCACTCTAAGTGCACGGATTTGCGCACTACGCCGTCGGGTTCCACAATGCCAGTCACGGCGATGCCGATGCCGAGAATCGGCAGTGGCGTTGAGGCGATGAGCTGCTTGCACAGGCTGATTACATCATCGACGCTGCAACCGTTGTCTGCAGGAAGTTCGGTGCGGTCCACGATTCTGCCGGAAAGATCCGTCAGCGCTCCTTTGGCGAGTTTCGGATTCGACAGGTCGATGGAAACGATTCGCCAGAAATCAGTGTCGATGGCGAGTACTTGCGAACGTTTGCCACGCCCCTCGCGATTGTCTGGTCCGAGTTCGCGCAGAATGCGATTGTCGACCATTTCGCCGGTCACTTCGCTGGTGGTGAAGCGTGAAAGTCCGATGAGTTTGCCGATGTTGGCTCGTGATATTTGCGTTGCGGGGAATAGTTGCTTGAATGCGGCGGTGATATTGCTGATTCGAATATCGGAAGGTGATGCCTTTGTTTGAGTGCCGCTCACGGTGTCCTCGCTTTCCTGTGTGGGGCTGGTACATATTGTAGTTTGCCGCGATGCAAGCGTGTCATGTAATTTTTATTGCTAATAAAGATTACTAAACAGGAGTGCGTGGTAGTTTTCGAAATCTTGCGCGCTCTGGATTTCGACAGTTCTCAGTGAAAGATTAGTTCACCTTCTTGGGATGTTGTCGAACATATACAGTCTCACCGCCGTTTCTGTCTGAAGTGCCCATGCCAGCACTTTAAACTGTGCCGCCATAAAGCTTCCTGTTTTTACGCATAACGAGACCGCACCTTCGGCCATATGGATCTGAATTACTTCAGCTTTGCAGTCGAAGTGCGTCTCACAATGGGGAACAACTATCGTGATTTGT
>UMGO01017769.1_pt1 | contig 30497 bp, 17 predicted proteins | sample 1965301 | NCBI WGS metagenome assembly UMGO01 (sample SAMEA4836074, study PRJEB28245) | human gut metagenome | biome: gut microbiome; material: fecal sample | place: Denmark | collected 2008 | reverse complement strand
TGCTTAAGCCGCAAGGCGGGAATTATGCGGTGTTGCCTTAGCTTTTTGCGTATTTTGGGGATACTGTTTGGCGGTTTTGGGGCAGCTTGTGCATCTTATTCCAGGGGGTTGAGCGTTTCATTAGGATCGGCGGGTAGCTTTTATTTTGCGAGTGGGTGATCCGGACGGGGGAACATTCTGGATTTTTGGTGGGTTGGAATGATGGCCTGGGATGGATTTTTGTGCAGGGTGGTAGGACGGAATTTTCCCCTGCGGATTATTATATCCCACACATCCACCCCATAAACAACCTGTGGGGCGGGATTTCCCCTTCCCGCCGCGGAGAACCTTGTTGGTTTGTGTTGTGCCCGCTAAAATATTTGCAGGAGACGATGCTTCTCTTGAGGGCAGTTCCCCGCGGGGTGGAAAGATGCCGCGGAGCGGCGGAGAGGACCGGGCACTGTTTACACCTGTCACCACAAATGTTTGAAGGGTGAATTCCACAGGCTGCCTCTAGGGTGTATCTGAAAAATTCATGTTTTTATGCTGCCCGATTTCCGCGGCGTCCGGCAGTCATTTTCTCCTTGCTACTAACCATTCCGCATTTATTTTGACTGTCTTTCGCCGATGCGAAGGTAATAGGCAATACCGCATAATTCTAAGTGCCGATACGGCGAGCGAGGTGCGGCAGATGCCAAGCCAAAAGCGCAGATAATACTGGATGCTGCAAAGGTGAGCGCCGCCAGTGGCGGAAACAGCGAACCGAAGCAGGGGCAGCGGTCGCAGAGTGCGAGGGGCTTTTGCCCCCGAAGCACGATGCGGGTACCGCAACCCGACATTATCGAGCATTTTGGCAACGCAGATGCCGTGCCGCAGCCGCCGGAGCGGTGCTTAAGCCGTAAGGCGAGAATTATGCGGTGTTGCCAATACTTTCTCAAGTTGCAGGCCATCTGCTATTGCTTAAATCGTCAAATTATTCCCGCTTGGTTTCCAAAGAGATTCTCTGTACAGAAATACAAATTGTATTATTAAATAAATTTAATACAAAAATAGCGTTGTATTTTCGCCATTTCACATCACGTTTCCACGTTTTTGTCTATCAAGCAGCATGCCACCCTCTGCCCTCGCTCTCTCCCTATCAACTTTCGCCTTTCTCCCTATCCCGCCAAATCCCATCGTTTGGTCGGCTGTTTTAATTCCAAATCGTATAATACAGCTCATATATGCCATTTTGTTTTAGTATTTTCCTTCTACTCCGCCTGACAGAATAACCAATACCCTGTGTAAAATTGCAACTCTTCCCTTTCGCAGCGTACAGTGTTGCATCTTTACACAGGGTATTACTATCCCTGTCGTATTATAAAAAGGTAATTCACCCTGCAGATTGTTGCCATTTACACAGGTTTCCCCTCTTTTTTGGTTCCCCGCACCTGATTCACCCAAAATCCGCTTTATTTCGCAAACGCTGCATCGCGCTTTTCCTCATGTTTTGCTCTGTAAACCTGTGTAAAATTCCAACATATTTCTCCTTTTTTCCTATTCTCACCTTCTATCCGTTTTGTTGTAATTTCGCACAGGTTTATGTTTTGTAGTATTTTCAGGCTGCTTTGCATACAAAACGGCACCGCGTCTTTCAAAAAACGCGGTGCCGCCTTTGATTTATTCAAGGCAACACCGCACAATTCCCGCCTTGCGGCTTAAGCACCGCTCCGGCAGCTGCGGCACGGCATCTGCGTTGCCAAAATGCTCGATAATACACAAAGTATTATCTGCGCTTTTGGCTTAGCAGCTGCCGCACCTCGCTCGCCGTATCGGCACTTAGAATTATGCGGTATTGCCTCAAGATTTTGAAGTGCTTACCCTGCCGTGCTGTTCTGCTCTGTCAGCCCCGTAAACACCGGGTCGTTCAGCAGCATTCCGGGAACAACATATCGGTAGGTGATTGCCTGCCTGCCGTTGATCACACGCACACTATCGTTGGCCAGTGCCAGCTCTTTCAGGGTTTGCATATCCTCATCGTTCAGATAGATGGAGATCTGCTCCAGGCCAGATGTCTGCTTATATTTTGTCCCGTTTGTAACGGGAACATAGCGGCTGCTGACGGGGTTCAACTCATAATTCTGCACCCCGCACAGGCGCGCTTTTGCAGCCTGTTCATGGATCAGCTCCGATGTCAGGGTGCCCAGCCGCGTGCCGCGCCAGTCCGCTTCGCTTTGCAGCACTGCCCGCACAGCCAGGTGCAGCCGGATGACAATTCGCTGTTTCATATCGTGGATTCCTGTATTCCTATTTGCATGGATTTTTGTTGTTTGTTGCTTTCGTGGATCTGGATTATTCCACAGCATCAATCAGTGCTTTCAGCTCCTGCGCTGCCGCAATCAGCTCCTGCATCTGGTCCGACATTGCTTTGCGGTCCTCTGCCGTATAACTGCGGATCTTAGCTTCAATATTTTTTGCCGCTGCAATTTTACGCAGTTTGCGGGCCGTGGTAGGCAGCTTGGCCGAAATAAAGTTGTGGTCTTTATCTACTGCCGCCGCCTTGTTTTCCTGCGTCTTGGCCTGACCGATTGCATCCTGTGCATTTTGCAACGCTGCTGCAAATACGCTCTCGCGCTCCTGCATGCTGCGGCGTTCCACTGCTACATCCAACATGGCGGTGGTCAATGCGTCCTTGATGGCGCGGCGCTCATGGCTGCGTGGGTCAAGAGTTGCAATTTTCAAAAACACTGCGGCTGCACGGGCCTGTTCTTCCAGGGTCAGGCGGAGATAGGTTTCGCACTCGGCTCGGTTCAGGAATTCCTCATCCAGCAAGCGGCGCAGGTCAGGGTTGAGATCATTCTGAATCGAAAGCGCCTTATCAATCGTGCGGGAATTCAGCGGGCTGACCTCTTTCAGCGCTTTTTTCGCTTCCGCTGCGCTCAGGTTATACGGTGCTTTCTGCAGGTTTTCCACAAAACGCGCCGCCGCCTGGCGCATCACACGTTCATTGCTGATGCCGCCGCGCACTTGCAGGTTTGCGCTGTCAATATACACAACTTTTTCGTTTTCCGTCAAGTTGCGCACCACTTTGCACTGCACTTTCTGCCATTCACTCATGCGGTTGGGCAGCTGTTTTTCTTCCTGCTCGCGTTTATCCTGCTCCACCAACAGGCGCAGCGCACGCAGGCGGCGCTCGCCGGAAAGCAGCACATATTTTCCGCCAAAACCGGTCTTAGGGAACACAACCAGGTTGTGCAGCAGCCCCGCGCGGCGGATATCATCGGCCAGCAGCGCAATATCTTCCTCGGTATCCAGCTCACGGTAAAGGGCATTATCCGGGTTTTCTTCAATATCATTGATATTGATCTCGCTGTATTCACCGCCCGGCTCCTGGTCGCCGCGCGCGATCTTACTTAACGCTGCTTCGTTTACTTTAAAGCCTTTCTTCTGCAGTCGGTCCAGTTTGCTTGCCATCACTCTGCCTCCTGTTCAATGCGCGTTTTCAGCTCGGCATACACCTTTGCATAATCCTTTGCCGGGTTGCTGCTGCGTGCACATAGCACAACCGGCGCACCAAGGCGGGTGCTATCCTTTACAGCCTGTCCCTTACGGATTTCGGCAGCAAACAGCTTGCTGCCCAGCTGGCTTTCCCGCAGTTCATTGCGGATCACTTCGGTCAGGGCAGTTTTTTCCACCATAGTCAGGATAATGCCCAAAACATCAATTTTTTCGCCCTCATCGTGCTCCAACTGCTGACACATGGCCACAGTGCGGTACACACTGTCACGGCTGTAGTCATCGCACACGCAGGGGATCAGCACAAAGTCACTGGCCATCAGGGCGTTGGTCACCATTACATCGCGGGACGGCGGGGTATCGATCAAAATATAGTCGTATTCGCCGGCAACCTGTGCCAGGCACATGGCCAAAAACATATTGATACTGGTGCTTTCGGACTGTTCCAGGATTTGCAGCTGCTTGGCCGCCATTGGGGTGTTGCCATTTGCCGGAATTATATCAATATTATCAAACTGCGTGCGGGAAATATAGTTCTGCGTGCCGCTGATGCCATAGGCACGGAACATATCATACACGCCAGCGCGATCAAAAGTATTATCGGTTACACGGGCGCCCGTCAGGGTATAGGTACAGTTGCCCTGGGCATCCATATCCACAACAAGCACCCGCTTGCCGTCCTGCGCCATCAGCGCCGCCAGGTTGCAGACGGTAACGGTTTTTCCCACGCCGCCTTTTTCAATGCAGACTGAGATACAATATCCCATTGTTTTCCTCCTTGCGAGCGCCCTTGTGCAGGCATCTCTTCGTTGCTGTCGCTTAATCTTTGCCTTTTGTTCGGTTCTTTTTGTAGTACCGCACGCCGGTATCTTAATCTAATGCAATACCGCGGGTTGCAAAAACGGGCACCCCATGCCGTGCGGCATCTCTTCGTTGCTGTTATAGCTTCTATTATATCATATGCTTCGCGTGTGTCAACGGATATTTTGACGAATATTATGCAGGCATCTCTTCGTTGCTGTTCACACCTTTTCTCTGCCGCTTTTCCTTCCCATCCTTCTTCACTTCATCCAGGCATTCCCGCTCACCTACCTTCATTCTCACCTATTATCCCAAGGGCAATACCGCATAATTCTAAGTGCCGATACGGCGAGCGAGGTGCGGTAGCTGCTAGGCCAAAAGCGCAGATAATACTGGATGCTGCAAAGGTGAGCGCCGCCAGTGGCGGATACAGCGAACCGAAGCAGGGGCAGCGGTCGCAGAGTGCGAGGGACTTTTGCCCCCGAAGCACGATGCGGGTACCGCAACCCGACATTATCGAGCATTTTGGCAACGCAGATGCCGTGCCGCAGCCGTCGGAGCGGTGCTTAAGCCGTAAGGCGGGAATTGTGCGGTGTTGCCCAAGGTCTATCTGAAATCAAAAAACGCCGGATATTTCCATTTCTCAGCTGCACCCCAACAAAAAAGCAGCGGCCAGCAATCTGCCAGCCGCTGCTTACCTTATTATAATAACGCTCCCGGATGTTCCGCTCCGCTTCATCTCAATTACTCTTCGCTGTCATCCGGGATATCTTCCTCAAAAGCATCCATCCAGCTTTCGTTGTGCCACTTATCTTTTTCACCTTTTTCCTTGGCGGCAACCTTCTGCCGTTGTGCCTGGTCGTTCATTATGGTGCCGATCGGGTTCAGCGCGCGTTCTTCAATAATGTGGTAGAACAGCCCCATCGGGTTATTCACGTTGGGGTCCTTGGCGGCCTTTGCCCAGAACACATCAAAGTCCAGTTCATGCGCCATAGCTTCCATCAACGGGGTCAGGCTGCCATACTTTTCAATCACTTCATTCATGCAGGCCAGGTAATGCAGCCGCATTTCGTCTTTCAGCCCATTGCGCAGGCTGGAAGGCGATGGCACGCACCGCGCTGCCAGGTGGCGGTAAATTTCGTGGTAAGCGCCGCGCTGGCCGCTCGTCAACGTCTTTTCCAGGTATCCATCATCTACAAACTTTGCAAACTCTTTTCGCATATCCTGCCGTTTTACAATCGTTTCGGGAATCAGCTCTACCTTGGGCGGCTCAGGCTCCGGCATCGCTTGCTGCACCGGCTCGTCCATCACATGGTACTCCGCTTCCAACAGCTCCTCTTTGGGTTCTGCTGCCGGCTTTGCCTTGCGGAAAATATAAATGCGATAGTTATCCATATCCTCGCGCAGCACCTTGTTCAGGTACCGCGCCGGGCTGCGCATCGTCTGCGACCGGGGAATGATCTCCTGTGCATAGCGGGGTGCCACACCGGCCAGCCAACTGGTCAGCCCGCCGCAATCCAGGATGATGGCATTCATCTTTCCAAACACCGTTTTGTTGCCGCCGTCCTGCTCGCCATCGCCTGCCTGGATGGTGCAGCAGGCATCTGCCAACACATCAATGATCACTTCCACCGCGTGCAGCTCTTCGGGCGTAATCTCCGCGCGCAGCTGATCCATGCGCGCTTTCACAACAATTTCCTCCCGCAGCTCGGTGCGGTGGCGTCCAAAGGAATAGGGGATCGTTGTTTCCGGTGCCGAAACATAATCAAAGGTGATCACGCTGGGGTCATCCAGCAGCGAATCCTCAATCGCCACGGTGGGGCGGCCCTTCTTTTTGCTCTTTTTGCGCACCGTGCTGTTGATGCTGTCCAGGTTGGCCTGTGCGGCGGCATCATCCACCGGGTCAATCGTTACCACCAGCGAAAGAACCTTCTGCCCTTTCTTTTCGTACACATCGTAATTAAAAATAATATCCGTCTTTTCGTTAATTTCCGCCTTTGCCTTTTCCAGTGCCAGGCGGCGGAAATCCGACCATCGGTTGGCCGTATACGAAAGCTGTTCATACAGCATGCTCAGGTTCCATACCAGCGGTTCCCCGGCCGCTTTCTTTTTCAGGTACAGGCTCTGGTAGCTCTTGCACAGCTCGTAAATGCGGATGGAATAGGTGGACCGCATCAGCATGGTGTAGGTCACATCCATGGTGGTATACAGGGTTTTCAGCTGTACCAGGTGCGGTTTCAGCACCGGATCCAGCGTGATGGTCATGCGCGCGCGGCCCTCATCAATGCGCACTTTATCGATCCAGCGGAATGTTTCCACCGTGGAAGTTCCGTTATTCTTGATCCACTGGATGGGCGCGTTGGCCAGCTCCTCAATATTTTTGCGCACCTGCTTGTACAGCGCCCCGCTGTGCGGGTCCATGCCGGTCATCTTGATAAAATCATAAATGCTCAGCTCATAAGAAGGCAGGTCCGTATCCTCCGGCTTAATCATCGAAAAAATATGCAGCATCAGGCGCTGCTGGCTCAGCGTCAGGTTGTTGCGCGTCATCTGTACAAGGTCATTGGATTTGCGAACGATGGTCTGGTCCCCGCGTTCTTCAAACGTAACGACAAACGGATCATCTTTTTTCTGTTTACTTGCCGCCATAAGCAGGGGCCTCCTATATCGGTTGCTGTATCCCGGGTGGTCACGCACATCATGCTAAACATTATAGCACATCCTGTTGTCCAACGCAAGAATTGCAAATTTACACAGGGTTTCACCGCCATTACCCTGTGCAAAATGCAACACCCGCGTTGTGGTTTGCCATATATCCTGTGGGGGTTGCAGCCCGGGTGCAGGTTACACAGGGTTTTATTGTGCTTTTCTATCCTGCCGTTTCAGGGTTCTGTAACCTGATGGAATAGCAACACCAATTTTTTCCCGTTCTCCCCCATCTCCCGGCTTACCTCTGGTTGTTATTATGGCTTAGTTGTTTAGTTCTATATTAGTAATAGGTAGAGCCTGTGTAATTTAACAACGCAAACCTGTGTGTTCAACCAACTGCAGCCTGTGCATTCCACCACCATTTTCCTGTGCGGAAAGCAACCTGCGTAAAGTTGCAAATAAGCCCAAAACAGCCAAACCTGTGTAAATTGCAACACGGGGAACGGGCCTATCCTGTGTGATTTTCCAACAGGTACGCGGGTCACGGCGGGGCAGGGGAGCGGAAATACCCTGTGTAAAATGCAACTGTTCCGGGGGTAACCTGTGCGTTTTTCCAACGGTAAGCGGCATAGGGAAACAAGGCAATCCTGTGCGTTTTTCCAACACGTTTCGGGAATGTTCGGCACAGAATGCGGGCAATACCCTGTGCAAAATTGCAACAGCTCACAGCTGCTTCAAATAGATCAGTTGCAAATTTACACAGGGCAGCACCCCTATATTATAAGGTAAGTGCCGCACAGAATGGCGCGTGAGGGGTTGCAGTTTACACAGGATAGATTGAAAGCTGGGCGCTGGAGGTGTATCTGAAAACAAAGAAAATGACGGATATTTCGCAAACACAAGCAGGATTTAAGGCAGAGAGCCGCAGGAATCCTTTGTGGATTCCAAGGCGCTTTAACGCAAAATCCCGCTGTGTTTGTAGAAATAGACTAAATTTTCGAATTTTCAGATACACCTTAGTCCTATCTGAAACGTCAAAAAGCTCGTCTGTTTCAGCAAACGCAGCCGGATTTTGTGCTTGCGAAAGATTCGCTATTTTCGTTGCTCTCAGATGCACCTCAGGAGCTGGCGCAAATAGAGATCGGCAAGGGGGAACCGGGAATCAGGGGCAGGGCAGGGGGGACAAAAAAGCGAATGGCATATCTGCAGCAAACCCGCACCCCGTTGTAAAGGGAGAACGGCGTCCCGTTGGCGGGCGTGCAATCCACCAAACACACACCCGCCGTCGCAAACACCGCAAACCGTTTGCAGGGGCGCGGTGTACCCATCGCGCCGCAAAAAAACGGGAACCGTGCGCCGCAAACCTGCCATCCCTCCCACAAGGCGCCCACCCAGCCGCCAGGCCCCGCCACAAACAGGCGCATGCGAAACAAATAATTGCGCAAAAACAGGGAAATGTAGCAAAAAAGGTGAATTTTGCTGCAAAGTTGCGCTCTGTGTGCGCAGAGAATCATAAACGCGCGGTCAAAGTATATAAAAGGGACCGCTGCCAAAAAGAAAATCAGGAATAAATTATACAAAGGCTTTGAATACATTGTATAATTGGAGGAAAACGCAATCAGTAAAAGTGCTGAAAAACAGGAATTTACGTGGATTGTATTGCCTTTCTGGTATAAAGGTGCTATACTTTAACACTGAAAAGTAAATGCGCAATGAGAAGATTCGATGCGGTTTTTTTTGAAAACAACATGGCAACGGTTGCGCAAGTAAAAGAAGCTGGTTTCTTTTATTGTTCCACAGGGATCCCCTGTGGAACAATGTGCTTTCATCAAGCCAGCGCGAAAGGCGAGTGAGCAGATTGAATAGAACAGGGAAAAACACAACAGGTTGGGCGCGCCGGCTGACAGCGCTGCTTGTCACCGCTTGCCTGGTTATGGCAATGGCCCTGCCTGTATACGCCGAGGTGGATCTTCTGCCCGACGCACCTGACGAAGTAGAGCTGCTGGAGGATGAGCAGGGAACGGCCTCCGGGGAGGATACCGCTCTGCCGGAGCAGAACGCCGCCACCCCGGTGCCGGATGCCGCCACCCCGGAACCGGAACAAAGCGCCGAGCCGGAGCAGCCCGCCCCGACCGAAACGCCGGAGCCCACGGCAGAACCCACCCCGACCCCGGAACCGGCAGCCACCGCAACGACCACCCCTGTGCCGACTGTGACCCCCACCGCCACCCCGGAACCGACCGAACAGCCGCAGAAGATGTACGCCGCAAAAAGCGTGGATAATGTGCAGGCAGTTAGTGAGGGGGGAGTGCCGGCTACTTACACGCTCTATTTTGCAGTGCCTGATGGTTGGAGCGATTGTACAGTGGTGAAAATATATGCCGCTGATGGAGGAAATCCAAGCAGCGATCACAAATATTTTCTTGATATGCAGGAAGTTGACGAAACGAAGGATCGAAGAAAAATTTATTCTGTGGTTCTGAAACATGAAGACAACTATCACAATGGAGGGTTGAATGGACTTGAATTTCGCGGATATAAGAGTAAGGGAGAAGCATTTGAAAACGGAAACCCTGCAGACACTGCATACAAAGTAGTAATTGCTGAAGTAGATCAAAATCTTGGTTCAAAGTGGATGTCGTTCAATTCAGGAGATACGAATAATTATATCGGCGGCAACTACTATGACGGAAAGAGCGGAAAATGGTCTACCTATACGGTTGGCCATAAGCACTTCGCTGGCCAAAAGATGGCCTTTGAAAATAAAACCAGTAAAACACTAACGAACGTCAAAGCCTGGTTTTATGAACCAGATACTAATAAAACCCTTACCCCAGTCAGTGAGCAGCCAATATCCTTAAATGATATCCAACCTGATTCCACAGCAACCTTTGAAATTCCTAACGATTATTGCTCTTTTGTTTGCTTTACCGCGGGCGATACAGAAATAAGTGAATACTACAATTTTTATAATGAGGAAGTAACAGGAGAAAAGCAGAAACGCTTCCAGTATTCCGAAGGTCAATGCTATTGCTACATGTACAATGGTATTAAGGATGCAACATGGGGGCGTCCCGGTGCCATCCGCATCTATTACGATGCTACTTTCTCCAAGATGGCATTGAATGGAGATACCGGCAACTTTTCAATCCCCAAAGCCAATAATTCAGAGACCATTTATTTTCGGATAAAAGGAGGAGACGGCGTAGAATCCGAAAGCGGCACGCTGGTAAAAGATGGTACAAACGAAAATCTTTATTATGTTGACATTCCCCAAGGATATCGTTCAATCATCTTTTCCGGTGAAGAAATTAACGATGACAATGCGACAAGAGGAAATGGAGTAAGTACAGCATGGCTGGAGATTCCCACAGATGACAAAAATTGCTTCTATGCGGATACGAATGACGATGCAGTATATAAAGATACCACTCGTGGCGGCTACTGGGCTCCAAAAGGTACCCTGCGTGATGCCGAAACGTGGAAAAATCCTGACACTAAAGTAGTAGATATTGCCGCCGCTGAATTTACGGAAAAACCAAATACAAAGTATGTTACCAGTACGCTGTATGATTATTATACAGATTACGAACTGAACGGCAAGAACCGTGATAGCTACGATAATGATAATACGGTTAATCAGCGCCACTGGGTACCCTTCCGCCAGTTCGATCAGGCAATCAGCGACTACTATCAGAGTTATGTAGATAAAAATACCGGAAAGCCCATTATATATCCCATTTATACAGGCCATTTCCAGCCAAGCGATTGGGATAAAAGATTTGCGGATATTGCAAGTACATTGAATTTGTACGGATGGAGTTCTTACAATATCTTTATCGCAGCCAATAACTCGAACTTTGATATAGGAGACACAAAAGAGAAAAAAAATTCCTACGCTTTCCAGGGCATTGTGGCAGACAAAAGGGACAGCGATGGCGACATCGTGATGAATGGAACGACCCTGAAAGAACCGCATTTCAATGAAAAGTTCCTGACCGGCCAAAACAGCAAAAATGCAAAACTTGGCGAAGTTTACCACAATGTTGAGTTCCCGTTTACCCAAGAAGAAGTTTTTATAGAACCAGCGCAAACGCCAAATGGCCCGCAAAAAGGCGAGGGCGTTAAATACTGGTGGTTTGACAGTAAAGAAACTTCTCTATATCTGCGCAAAGATACAAATAGCGATCAGTTGTACCTTGGTAATGATAGCCCAGGAGTGACAACCGCTGGATATAAGAGCGAGGCGTCCCACAACGTGGACAGTGCAAGTAGTCCAGATAATGTTTCAACGCCATACGGCTTTTTCCCGTTCAATGAAACCACAACCAGTAAGAGCGCAGTCAGGTACAATTACGGTTACGGTGCAAAACTTGAAATCCCGTTTACCCTAACCAGTACCGGAACAGTTAAGGACGACTACAATAATGAAATTCCAATTCGTTTTTACTTCTCTGGTGATGATGATGTGTGGGTTTTCATTGACGATCAGCTTGTCCTGGATATTGGCGGTGCTCATGCCAGAGTTTCTGGTGTGTTGGAATTTGACCAGCGCGATAATAAGAAAAACACCGTAACTTCCTATGTTAGCCGGGTCAAGAACAGCAAGACAGGTAATTATGGCGCTGAAAATTGTGATGAGCACAACCATACAACGGCGACAAGCATTACTTACTTAGGAACAACCGAAACGTATTATAAAAACGCAAGTGTCTCCATCCCTGGTCTTTCTACCGGCAAGCACACCCTTACCATGTACTATATGGAACGCGGTATGTGGGAGTCCAACATGGCGGTGGCGTTCAACTTCCCGGATAATAACGAGCTGCAGGTTCAAAAAGAGGTTGATCTGAACAAGGTTGATCCGGACTTCAAAAACTGCTTTACAGACCAGAAAATCTTCAACTTCACCATCCAGAACCAGGCAACCCATTATGGAGAAAAAGTGGCCGCTGGCTCGGATACAAGCGGTACCAAAGAGGTGAATTTTGCGGATTGTGACGAGATTAAACCCGCAACCGATTCAACCGAAGGTGAGTACATTTTCAAGTTGGATACAAACCCCGAGCAAGGTTCCGGGCCTGAAGGCGAAAAGGTCCTTCACTGGTACGCACGCTATACGGATACGGAACCCGTCAGTGCAGCGCGTAAGAAACGTTATGGCATCCTGACGCTGAAAAACCCCATCGATATCAAAGACGAGCGCTTCCTTACGTTCCAGGTTTACGTTGATCCAGGGGATAGTGGAGGTGACCTTTCCCTCAACAACCTGTATCTGGAACTGCTGGATGAAAATGACGTCCAAAAAGGCAGCCTTGGCACATCAGGCATTAACGGCGCAACGTATGGCTCGGTCGAAGTGAAGACAGGCGCATGGGTCACCGTAAAGCTGGACCTGAACAAGATGAAAGCGCAGGACGGTTTTAACGGCAAGGTCAAAACCATCCGCGTGGGCGATAACTATAGCCGCCACATCTATTTCAGGAACTTTACCTTCATTCCCAAAGCGGTGCCAAAAACGATGACCGGCTTTACAACCGATCAGAAGGAAATCCCGGATTACGGCTCCGCCACAAGCGGTCAGTTGCAAAACGCCATAAACGCACAGTACACCTCCACCAAGGACAGCGACACCCAGTTAGTGGACGATGACGGACGCTTTGTTTTGGAAGATGGAGAAACCGTTACCTTCAGTGACCAGTTCCGCCGCGGCAGCTACATTTCGCTCAAAGAGGAACTGAACCGAAACCTGTACGACACCACATGGACGGTGTGCGAGAACGGGCAGGCGGTTACTTCGATGAAGGGCGATAGCGAATCCGTGACAGTTACCGACACGAACAAGTCGCTGGACAAGCAGGAGGGAAGCAGCCCCAATGATGGCCGAACGGAAAAAATAAGACCGAATGATGATCAAACGGGTAATAGCTATACCGGAAACAAACCCTCCGCCGACACCATCGTCTTCCGCTCCTATAAGGACCCGGACGAAAATAGCTCCACGCTGACAAAGCTAAAGGTAAAATACGTCAACACCGTCAAAACCGGCGGGCTGAAAATCAAAAAGCAGGCCGCAGACGGTGAGAAAGATACCATTAAAGGCACCTACACCTTCAAAGTTACCTTTAATGATGTTGGCGGTGAGGGTCTGGAAAAAGAGCCCATCATAAAGTATGTTGAGATCAACATGAGCGATGAGAACAACTCAGAACACACCGGAACCATCACCGGCATCCCCGTTGGCACCCGCTATACCATCGAGGAAGTTACACCGCAAGATGGTTCCAGACTGCAAAGCGTAACCGCTCCGGATGGCAATGAAGCCCATGTGATCAACAACACCATGGTGGAAGGCATGATTGTGGCGAGCGAAAAGCCGAACGATCCGACCAATCTGAAAGTTACCGCAATCTTTACCAACACCAAGCGCAAACTGATCAACATTGAGTTCGATAAGCTCTGGAAAGATGCAAATGATACGGTCCTTGGTACAACGAACCAGCCGAACGAGATTTACATCCAGCTCCAGCGCAAAAACAGTGCTGCGGATGCCAAATGGGAGGTTGTTGACTACCCGACATCGGGCAGCAAATATGTTACGGTTTGCCATACAGATAGCGGCTGGCTGTATCCCTTTAACAACCTGGATCAGTACCCGGTTGGCGGCAGTGCGGATAATAACTATATTTACCGCATTGTGGAAGGTACGGTAGAAAAGGGCGAATTTAAACAGGCAGCGGAAGACGGAACCATTACGATTGACGGCAATACGTATGCTGTAACGGCTAAAGCAACACCAAAAAGCGAAAAGGACAGCGAAACCGGCGCAACTACAACGCCAGCCACAGTAACCCCCGATGGAACCATCACCGGCGGCAGCGGCAAGATTGAGCTGACCAACAAGCTGCAGAACCCGAAGTTTGTACTGGATATCATCAAGAAGGACGCGGAAAAAGGCGAAAATGGCAAAGAAGTGCCCTTGAGTGATGTTGAGTTCAAGCTGGAAAAGCTGGTCGAAACAACCGAAGGAGAACCGCAGGTAGATACTACCTATAAATTCAATGACACAAACACAGGTTCCATTACCGCCAAAACGGACGATAACGGCAATATCACCAATGTGTTCGCAAATCTGGAACCCGGTACATACCGCCTGACGGAAACCAAGGCACATCCGGGGTACAACCTGTTGGCACAGCCAATTGTGATCAAATTTACCCAAGACGGCAAGTGTTATATTGATGGTGAGGAAGTTAAGAAAGAAGATAAGACGTTCAATAAGGGCGCCAATAACACCTACACCATGACCCTTACCGTTCTGAACCGTAAAACGCCTGAGCTGCCCCACACGGGTGCAGACGCGCCAAGCCTGTGGCTGCTGATCGGCATGCCGCTGGCGGTGGCAGGGCTGTTGATATTCACATTCCGCTACAACAGGAAAGGGGGCCGGCGACATTAACCATCCCCCGGAAACCCAGCAACCCCCAGGATACAGGGCCTGCCCGCCCGTGCGCGCCCGTTTACGGCAGGGCGCAGCCATAAGCCGGGGTGTGTAACTGAAAAGTGGAAAATATCGCCTGTTTCTATAAGCGCAGCCGGATTTTGCGCTAAGAAGCCTTGGGATCCGGAAAGGATTCCGGCGGCTCTTTGCCTTACATCCTGCTTGTGGCTGCGAAATATCCGTTATTTCCTTTGGTTTCAGATGCACCTTAAGCCAAGTGGGCAAGCGGCCCAGTTTTTCCTCCTTTTTTCTTCACGGCACAGTGCGGGCGGCGCGGCAGCGTTTCCCCGCTGCAGCGCCCCGCACTGCACGCCGTGCTGATGCAGAACCCTTAAGCCGGGCGGCCCCGCCGCCCATCCGATGATGATTTTTTTAAGAGAAGAGGTACTGAAATGAAAAAAGCAAAACGTTTTCTCACAGGCCTGTTGAGCGCCGCCCTGGCCCTCAGCCTGTGCGCCATGCCAGCGATGGCAGATGAAGACAGTGGAGCAACAACGACAACCACTGCAAATCCGGTTTGGACGGAAACGGAAGGTTCCATTACGATTCATAAGTATGAGTGGAACGAAACAAATAGAGGGCCTGCAACCGGCGAGCCAGAAGACGCAGGGAGTCTTCCTTCGAATGACAAAGGTGAAAAGCCTACTCCGTTGGCAGGTGCAACCTTTACCGTTTATCAGGTTAAGAATGAAACAGAACTGAAAGAATATTATGATAATTATGATGGTAAAAAAAATGTAGCTTGGCCTACAAGCTGGACAGAGTATGCAGAAAAGGATACTGCTACCGGCGGTTATAAACTGAGGAGTGGCGTGTCTTTACATGAAGTCGGTTCGAAAACGACAGGAGTCGATGGCGTTGTTCAGTTTGGCAAAGTGCCGGGTGAAGGTGGGGAGACAGAAGTATTGCCTTTGGGTCTTTACCTTGTGCTTGAAACCGAAACACCGGATTCTGTCAGGACTGCATGTGAGCCGTTCTTTGTCTCTGTTCCTATGACAAAAGTCTCGGATGATGCGAATGACGGTCTGACTGATTGGCTGTACGATGTTCATGTCTTCCCGAAAAACTCTACTGCATATGGTCAGGCTGATTTGCAGAAAGTCGGTAAGCAGAGCGGTAAGGATGAAGAAGTTCTAACCATGCAGGGCTACAAGTTTAAGCTCTATAAGAAGAATGATGACGGAGCATGGACTCAGATTGTGAGGAAGCCTGCAAATGGCGTAGATAATACAGGCGATTTACTTAACGGAGCTGATGATACGGGTGTCCTTACCACGGGTGCAGAGGGCAAAATCACCGTTTCTGGTTTGACCAAAGGTGTATATGCCTTTGTGGAAACTGGAGTTAATGCAAGCGATGGTTACATTTTGGATTCCGGCATTGCCTATGTTTTTAAGATCAATGACAATGGCGATATGGTTGCAGCGACCGAAGCTGATGTTGTAAACGAGAAATACCCTGAAAATGCAACGAGCTTTGACTTTACTGCTATTAAGGGAGCAGAGGTTGAAGTAAAGAACTACAAACCGGACTTCGAAAAGAAAATTGCAAATAAAAAGTATGCAGACTATGGCATTGGTGATGATGTTCCGTATACTCTGACTGTCAATGTTCCTGAAAACGTTGCAAAACTGAGGACTTTCACCGTATCTGATGAAATGAATAGCGACCAGCTGGTTGTTAATAGTGATATTGATGTTAAAGGAAAAGTTGGCGAAGCTGAAGAAACGACATTTAAAGAGGGTACTGAGTATACCCTGACGATAACGAATGCTGAGGGTAAGTCTGGCTTTACGATTGCATTTGCTACTGACAAGATTGCGGCATATGCAGGTGGAACCATTACCATTACCTATACCGCAAAGCTCCAGCCCGGCGCTTCGGTTGGTGAAGTGGGCAATGTAAACAGTGCCGACCTGAAATACTCCAAGAAGACAGATATCACTACCGAAGAGGATCCTCCGTATGATATCCATGACGAAGCTGTTGTTTATACGTTCAAGACTGGCATCCTGAAAAAGGGTGATAGTGCGGATGGCAACCCGCTGGATGGTGTTGAATTTACCCTTTATAAAAAGGTTGATCCAGAAAAAGATAAGATTAACGCAGCTGGCACCGCCGTTACGTTTATGGGTGCTAATAAGACCATTTTAACGCCTGAGGAAGCAGTAGCAAAAAAGCTGAACGCTACTGTTAGTGATAAGTCTAAGTGGTTTGCTGTTATGACTTTGAAGACGGATGGCAACGGTGAGGCTGTTGCAAATGGTTTGCCGACTGGCGAGTATAAGCTGGTTGAAACCAAGACTCACGAAGGCTATAACCTGTTGACTGAGCCGGTGAACGCAAACCTGACTCTGGACTGCACCACCAAATGGAGTAAAACGGATACCTTTGATAACACGGGTAAACTGATTAAGAATAAATATAGTAAGACCGAGGTTAAGAATAGCGATGGTACTCTGTACAACTATGCAGCGATCACCATCATCAACCGCAAGGGCTTCAAACTGCCCACCACCGGTGGTTTCGGCACCCTGCTGTTCAGCGGCATTGGCGTGCTGCTGGTTGTGGCCGGTGTTGGCGTGCTGCTGAGCCTGAAAAAGAAGAACCGCACCTGATTCACCTGCCGCAAGGCAAAACAATGTTACAATTCACCAATAGGGTATAGAGGGATAATCCATCATACACAGGGGGAGGGCCGGGTTTGGCCCTCCCCCTATGGTGGGTTATTGGGGAATAAATTTTTTTGGGTGTACATGGCCGTTGTTCGGTTGATTTTTAGGCCCTGCGTGGGGAACCACCCCATGGGCGTCAGGTTTGCGGCGAGGAACCACCCCACGGCCGTTAGGTTTGCGGCGAGGAACCACCCCTCAGTCTGCGTTGCAGACAGCTCCCCTCAAAGGGGAGCCACCGCAAACATAAGGTGAGATATTGGCGCCCCTTGAGGGGTGACTCCCCGCGGGGCGGGAAGATGTCGCGGAGCGACAGAGGGGACGGGGCGCTGTTTGCGCTGGACGCGGAGCGGCCTGAGGGGTGGTTCCCCGTGCAGGACCTAAAAATAAATAGGGCAAGGCCCGTCAAGGGGCCAATGGCGAGCATCGGCCCCTACAAATGATTTGCAACGTTTGCGGCGCGGGGGGGATGGGCGGCAATTATTAGGCCCGTCAAACGGGGCGTCGGGGACGCCGCCCCCTACATGCAGGGCGAGGTTTATTACAATTTTGTGGTGTGCAACGCCGTAAGGCCCTACAGATTATTTTATTGTTATTCACTACCCTAAAAACCACCCCCAACCCAATATCTCCTGAGCGGCGCAATGCGGCGCGGTCCACCACAATGATTCATTATTCTTTATTATTTATTCTTTTGCCTACTTCCAATTCCTAATTTCTAATTTCTAATTGCATCAGTTCCCAACTTCAACCCTCTCACGGAAAGGTTCGCGGTGACGCTATGGATACCACAACAAAACTAAAAGTCGGCTTTGCGGCCTTGATGATCCTGTCCGGCATTGGGGTGGCATCGTACCCGGTTATCAGCAACGCGGTGGCGCAGCGCCACGCCAGCGAAGCGATCCAAAATTACGATGATACCGTAAAAAGCATGGATACCGAAAAACTGGACGCCGCCAAGGAGGCCGCCCGCCGCTATAACCAGCAGCTGGACAGCGCCGTGGAGCGCGATGCCGCAGGCGAAGCGGAGGATACCGGCACCAGCTATGTGGACCTTGTGGATGTGGGCGAAAGCCTGGGGTATATCACCATCCCGAAAATTGACGTCAACCTGCCTATTTACGAAGGCACCAGCGATGATGTGCTGCAAAGGGGCGTTGGCCATCTGGAAGGCTCCAGCTACCCCCTTGGCGGCGAAAGCACCCACAGCGTGCTGACCGGCCACCGCGGCCTGCCCGAAGCCGTGCTGTTCACCGACCTGGACAAGCTGGAAGAGGGCGACTGTTTCTACCTGCATATTCTGGATGAAACGCTGGCGTACCAGGTGGATCAAATCAAAGTGGTGGAACCGGAGCACACCGAGGATCTGGAAATCACCGCGGGGCAGGATTACTGCACCCTTGTTACCTGCACGCCGTATGCCATCAACACCCACCGCATGCTTGTGCGCGGCACCCGCATCCCGTATAATGGAGAGGAAGAAACCAACACCCCGCAGGCCGTGCAGTATCAGGCGCTGCGCACCGGAACGGTGGTCAAGCGCGTGGTGGATGCCTGGCCGTGGATCGCGGTAACGGGCAGCATTGTGATCGGCGGCGAAGCGCTGCTGCTGCTTTTGCTGCTGCACCGCTGCAAAAAGCGCGAGGAGGATGACTAAATGGGACGGCTGATTGCTAAAATTCTGGCCTGGCTGGCCATTTTGCTGGGGCTGGCGCTGTTGATACAGCCCACCGCTGCCCAGTGGTGGACCAGCACCCGCAACGCCAAAACCGCTGCGCAGTTTGCGGCCCGCGCCGAAGCCCAGCCCACCGCCCCCGCGGCGGAGGAAACCACAGCCGAACCCCCGGAGCCGGAACGCGCCTACCCTGAACTGTACGCCGCGATGCAGGACTATAACGCGGAAATTTACGCCGGGGGCCAAAGCGGCCTGACCGACCCGTTCGCCTACGAGGAAGCCCCGCTGGATCTTGCTGCCTATGGCTATGACGATGATGTGCTGGCTGTGCTGTGGATTCCGCGCCTGAACCTGGAGCTGCCCGTTTACCTGGGCGCCAGCCGCGAAAACCTGGCCAAAGGCGCGGCGCTGCTGGGCCAGACCTCGATGCCGCTGGGCGGCGAAAACACCAACACCGTGATTGCCGCCCACCGCGGCTATTATGGCGCGGAAATGCTGCGCAACGTGCAGCAGATCCAGGTGGGGGACAAGATCCAGCTGACCACCCCGTGGGAAACGCTGATTTACCGCGTGAGCGAGCTGAAAATTATTGACCCCAGCGATATCAACGCCGTGCTGATCCAGCCGGGGCGGGACCTGCTGACCCTTTCCACCTGCCACCCCTACACCCGCAACAGCCAGCGCTACCTGGTAATTGCGGAGCACGACACCGCCGCTGCGGACACCACCAAAGAGGAGGATTTGCAGGAAAGCGCCGCTACCTGGGACGAAACGCCGCGCCAGGTGACCGTGGAGGATGCCGGCGGCAGCTCCATTGCCGAAGTGGCCCCCCAGGCCCTGACCCCATTGCCGGGGGAGGGCAGCGCGGAATCCGAGGGGAGCGCGATCTCCAATACCATGATCTGGCTGGAAAACAACGCACTGTGGGCCGGGCTGGTGGTTATTGCCGCCGCCGTTGGCATTATGGTGATATGGAAAAAACACCGGGAGGATTAACCATGCAGTACACACAGCAGGCCGCCGCCGTTACGGCCGAAGTAAACAAGGCCGTGCAGGGCAAACAGCAAACGGTAAACACCATCTGGATGGCCATGCTGGCGGGCGGCCATGTGCTGATTGAGGATATTCCCGGCGTGGGCAAAACCACGCTGGCGCTGGCCTTTGCCCGCGCGCTGGACCTGAAAGAAAGCCGCGTGCAGTTTACGCCGGATGTTCTGCCGTCCGATTTGGTGGGATTTTCCGTTTACCAGAAAGAGACCGGCAAGTTTGTGTACCACGCCGGTGCGGTGATGTGCAACCTGTTTTTGGGCGATGAGATCAACCGTACCTCCTCCCGCACGCAGTCGGCTTTGTTGGAAGTGATGGAAGAAGGCACGGTGACGGTGGACGGCGTTACCCGCCCGGTGCCCGCACCCTTTACCGTAATTGCAACCCAGAACCCCATCGGCGCCGCCGGCACGCAGATGCTGCCGCAGTCTCAGCTGGACCGTTTCATGGTCTGCGCCGTAATGGGCTACCCCGATGAGGAAGCGGAGCTGGCAATTTTGGCCGGGCAGAGCAAAGGCCGCCTGCTGGACCGTGTGCGCCCCGTTGCCGGTCAGGCGGATCTGCTTGCCATGCAGCAGGAGGTCAGCACGGTATTTGTGCATGAGCTGATGTACCGCTACATTGTGGCGCTGGCCCAGGCCAGCCGCAAGGACCCGCGCCTGGCCGTGGGGTTAAGCCCCCGTGCCACCCTGGCGCTGACCAGCATGACGCGCGCGGCGGCGTACCTGGCGGGGCGGGATTTTGTTGCCCCGCAGGATGTGACCGCTGTGTTTGATGCGGTTGCCCGCCACCGCCTGGTGCTGAGCGACCAGGCCCGCGCAGGCGGCGAAACGGTGGACAGCGTAATGCAGGACCTGCTGCGCACCGTGCCGCGTCCCCGCCCCGAAAAGGCTGACCGCCATGGCAGGTAAGCTGGGCCGGGCGCTGGTGCTTTTGGTGCTGCTGGCCGCGGCGCTCATCACCCAGGCACCGCTGGCGGTGTTCCTGTTAGCGTTTGCGCTGGTGCTTCTGGTGCTGCTGCGGCTGGACGCCGCCTATCTGCGCCGGCAGGTAACGGCAGAGCTGCTGGTGCCGGACAAACCCGTGATACAGGGCGAAGATTTTACCCTGACGGTTCGGCTGCGCAACCGCAGCCGGCTGCCCATCCCTGCGCTTGTGGTGCTGCTGAACGCCGCCGATGAATGGGGCGGCGGGCAGATCACCCTGCGCTGCGCCGCCATGCTGGGCAGCAAGGAGAGCGCCGAACAGCGCATTACCCTAAACGCAGGCAAAAGCGGCGTGTGGAGCATTGCGGTGCGGGGCATCACCCTGCGGGATCACCTGGGGGTGTTCACCGCGGTATGCCCGGCTGCCGTGCAAAGCCAGAGCATCTGTGTGCTGCCCGCTGCCGCGGCTGGCAAAGCCAAAGCGGAAACCGCCCCCGATGAGGACGGCGACGAAGCCGACACCCGCGCCGCCCTGGGCGGCAGCTATGAGCTGCGGGAGTACCGGGACGGGGATACCATCAAGCAGGTACACTGGAAGCTGAGCGCCAAGCTGGACCGCCTGATGGTGCGCGAACCGCTGACCGCCCTGCGCGCTGCCCTGACCCCCGGTGGGGACCTGGACGGAGCGGAGGAATGGGGGGATTTTCCCCAACAGGCGGCGAAGCACCGCAAAAACCCGCCCAAGCGCAAAAAAGAACGTACTGCCCTGAGCCGGCGCGGCGCTGCCGACCCCGGCAGTGGGCTGAAGTTTGTGGACCGTGTGCTGGTGAGCACCCAGCGCCCCGCAGCGCACCCCGCGTTGTGGCTGGCGGCAGATGCCGCGCTGCTGCTGGCGCTCACCTTTGGTTTGCTGCTGGTGCTTTCCACCGGGTTCGGCATTGCGGTGCCGTTGTGGGTGTGGCCCGCGGCAGCCGCTTTCTGCGCCGGGTGGGCGCTGTTCCTGCGTGCGCCGCAAGCCCTGCGCCGCTGGGGGCTGCTGGCGGGGGTGATTGTGTATCTTGTGGTGTTGTTCATCTGCCAGCGGAACTTTTTGGCCGGGGCGCAGCAGTGCGCCGGGAACATTGCCCAAAGCCTGAACGCCCGCCTTGGCAGCGCGCTGCCGGTGGCCCAGGGCGGCAGTGCGGCGCAGCTGGGGCTGTTTTTGCTGCTGGCCGCCCTGCCCGTTACCGGGGCGCTGGCCGCTGCGGCCCTGCGCCGTGCGGATGCCCTGCTGCTGGATCTAATGCTGCTGCCCGTTGTTGTGCTGCTGGCGCTGGCCGGGGCCGCGCCTGCTGTGCCCGCCTGCCTGCTGCTTTTGGCCGGTTGGATGGGGGCGTGGGCGGCTTCCTGCTCGGTGCAGCGGCGGGCCTTGTGGGGCAGGCGCGATACCGAAAACTACCGCCAGAACCTTTGCCGCCATTATAACATCCAAAAGTCTGCCGCGCTGGCGGCGGGCGGGCTTTGCCTTGCGCTGGCGCTGCCCTGTTGGTGGCTGCTGCGCCCGGCGCTGGGGGTTCCCCTTGGCTGGCTGCAGCCCGCGGCCCAGCGGGTGGAATCCGCCGCGCTGAGCACCGCCATTACCTGGCTGCCGCGGGTCAGCGGCGGCAGGCTGAACATTCAGGTAGAAGCCGCTGCCGGTGGTGTGGCGGATGGCGCCTTGAGCCAGGGCGGGGGTATCCAGGTCAGCGGAGTGACGGATCTGGCCCTGACCGCCAGCGACAAACCCGAAGAAACCGTATACCTGCGGGGATTTATCGGCGGCAGTTATGACGGCACCACCTGGCAGGCCCCTGATGCCGATGCCTTTGACAGCGCCGCTATGAACTGGAAAACCGAGGATAATGCCCGGCTGACCATTGCAAGCCTGCCGTTTTTGCGCACCGCCTATGACGGCACCGCCCAGCCCCAGACGCTGACGGTGGAGCGCATCCACGCCGATACCCAGTACACCTATGCACCGTACAACGCCTACTGGGGCGATTATTACACCATCCAGGGCGATGGCGCCGCCGCGGGCCAGACCGCGCAGGACGATGTGTTCCTGTATTACCCGCGGGATACCGCCCAAACCCAGTTGGAAGCCCGCGCCGATGCCGACCCCAGCGTGCTGGACCGGATGGAAGCATCCTATGCCGCTTACGCCGCCAGCCGCTACACCGCCGTGCCGGACGGCTATGACGAGCTGCAAGCCCTGTGCGATGAAGCCAAAAAGGACCAGAAGCTGACCGAAGCTGCGGACATTGGCGATTACATCCGCGCCTACCTAAACACCAACTACCAGTATAACGCCAGCGCTCCCCAGCCGCCGGAGGGGGCCGACCCCATCCGTTACTTTTTAACGGAATCCAAACAGGGGTACAGTGTGCAGTTTGCCTCGGCGGCGGTGGTTATGTTCCGCATGTTTGGGCTGCCTGCGCGCTATGTGGTGGGCTATGCCGCGCCGCAAAGCCTGTTTACCCAACAGGAGGACGGCAGCTGGCACGCCATTTTGCAGGACGATAACGCCCACGCCTGGGCGGAGGTGTACATTTCCGGCCAGGGCTGGACCCCCATGGAGATGACCCCCGGCGTGCTGGTCAGCGCCCAACAGGCCGACCTGCGCACCGACCCGCTGCCCGAAACTCAAGGTCAAGACACTGCCCCCGCAGCAGGGGAGAGCAGCGCAAACGAACCCGCAGCCACCATCGTGCCCCGCAGCAGGCTGATTTTGGCGGCGTTGCTGGGGGGTTGCCTGTTGGTTGCTGCGGTGCTGCTGGTGCTGGCCCGCCGCCATGCCATGGGGTATGGCCGGGGTAGCTGCAACGCGCGGGTGCTGGCCGTGTTTGGCAGCATCTACCGCCTTTTGGTGCGTCGCGGCCTGCCGCCGGATACACCATCCGATGCGCCAGAGTTTGCCGCATTTTTGCAAAGTTGTGTCCCCGCCCTTGAACCCCAGGATGCCGAAGCTCTGCTGGCATTGGCCCAAGCCGCCCAATTTGGCGCAGGTACGATGACTGAGCAGGATACGGACAAAATGAGAAAACTTTACCAGGTTATAAAACACACTGGAAAACGGAAACAGAGCCAGAAATCGGTTGAAAAGCAGAGCCAGGAATGATATAATGACCCCGTACTGGGGTAGCGTGTTCTTTGCTTTCTTTGCACAGGGGGCTACCATGATCCAGGAAAATGTGGTATAATATGTTAAGTCCATTAACCAAGTAGGGAATGGCCGGGGTGGGGGACTGGTTTCTGGAACAGTACCCTGGGAACTGCCCGTGGGGCGGAAAACCGGCAAGGACAGAAAGAAGATCTTATAGAAGCAAACATTAACAGGAGTAAACCCATGCCGCGCCGTAAACAGACAGAAGGAGAAAAAAAAATTGACATCAGCCAGATGGCTGAAGATCTTGGCGTGTCCAAGACCACGGTATCCCGTGCCCTTTCGGGCAATGGCCGTGTCAGCGAAGCGACCCGCGCCCGCGTGGTCCAGTACGCCAAAGAGAAAAACTATGTGCCCAATATGCTGGCACGCGGGTTGGTAACCCAGCAGTCTTATAATATCTCACTGGTGTTCTCGCGCCAGTTCGGCAACCTTGCCGCACCATTTTTGCGCAAAACCGTCAGCGCCGTGTACGATATTGCCACCCGCAATGATTATGATGTGCTGATGACGATGGTGGGCGAGCAGGAAACAAGCCCGATGCAGCGTCTACTGGTCAACCGCAAGATTGATGGCGTGATTCTGGCCCGCACGCTGGAGCGTGATCCCCTGATCCCCATGCTGCAAAAAAGCGGCATCCCCTTTGTTGCCATTGGCCGCCCGGCTGACCAGGATGTCATCTCGGTGGACCATGATCAGGTGGGCGGCTGCCGCGAGCTGGTCAGCCTGCTGCTGATGAAGGGCCTGCACCGCATTGCTTTGCTGGGCGGATCCATGCTGTACACCGTCAACCAGTCCCGCCTGGAAGGCTATAAGCAGGCGCATGACCGCGCCTGCTGCAAGATTGATGAGAGCCTGCTGTTTTTGGAGCTGGAAAGCGACGATCTACGCACCAGCGCTGTGGAGCTCGCGGTACAGCGTGGGGCGGACTGCATCCTGTGCATGGATGACCAGGTTGCCCAGCTGGCTTTGAACACCCTGAGACAGCTGAACCTGCGCGTGCCGCAGGATATCTGTCTTGCCTCCCTGTATGACGACGAAGCGCTGCAGGGGTGTACGCCACAGATCACGGCGGTCTCTTTTGATGCCGAACAGCTGGGCCGCCGTACCGCACAGCAGCTGCTTTCCCTCATCCGCCATCAGCCGGTGGAAACCCGCACCCTGCTGGGGTACCAGGTGGGGTTGCGTTTATCGACCCAGACCTGAGAGAAAAGTAGATAATTATAAGGCAACACCGCACAATTCCCGCCTGACGGCTTAAGCACCGCTCCGGCGGCTGCGGCACGGCATCTGCGTTGCCAAAATGCTCGATAATACACAAAGTATTATCTGCGCTTTTGGCTTAGCATCTGCCGCGCCTCGCTCGCCGTATCGGCACTTAGAATTATGCGGTATTGCCATAAATCAACTGCCCGTACACGGTATGATAAGCCGTTGTGCGGGCAGTTTTTTCGATAAGGAATTTTGAAAAAATATAGCGGCCACATGCTTAACATACTGCGATAAGGCATTGGACCGATTGTAGGGCGCGAGGCACTCATCGCGCCGGAGCAGCCGGAACCCTGCTGGTTGATTATTCCCGCATCATACTGCCTGCAGCTCTTTGCCTTAAATCCTGTTTGTGCTGTGCTATTGTTGTACTATTGCTGTGGTATTCATATGAAAATATAGAAGGCGTTATCAATTCCAGGAAGAAGGCAAACCTGCCGTCAGCCTGACCCCCGGCACCGTGATCACCATCCCGGCCAACGTCAAGCACTGGCACGGTGCCAAGGCCGACAGCTGGTTCAGCCACATTGCTGTGGAAGTTCCCGGCGAAGATTGCAGCAACGAATGGTGCGAGCCCGTTACCGACGAAGAGTACGCCAAACTGAACGGATGAGCAGCCGCTAATAAAGGCAACACCGCACAATTCCCGCCTTGCGGCTTAAGCACCGCTCCGGCAGCTGCGGCACGGCATCTGCGTTGCCAAAATGCTCGATAATGTCGGGTTGCGGTACCCGCATCGTGCTTCGGGGGCAAAAGCCCCTCGCACTCTGCGACCGCTGCCCCTGCTTCGGTTCGCTGTTTCCGCCACTGGCGGCGCTCACCTTTGCAGCATCCAGTATTATCTGCGCTTTTGGCTTAGCATCTGCCGTACCTCGCTCGCCGTATCGGCACTTAGAATTATGCGGTATTGCCTAAAAAATAAAATCCAACCGGCACGACCCGACAAAGAGCAGTGGGTAGTGTCGGGTTTACTTTTGGATGCTTTTTTGTCTACAGGTTCTTGCGCCGGGGCGGGCAATCTGCTACACTGAAAAAAATGTTATGTACAGGAGGCTGCAATCATGTATTATCTGGGTGTGGACCTTGGGGGAACCAATATCAAAGCTGCGCTTGTGGATGCAGACGGTGCTATTATAAAGGAAGCGAGCACCCCCACCAAACTGCCGCGCCCGGCCGAGGCCGTGTGCGATGATATTGCAGCCCTCTGCAATCAGCTGGCACAGGGCCAGCTGGTAGCAGGCATTGGCGTTGGCTGCCCCGGCACGGTGGATGGCGGCCTCGTGCGCTACTCCAACAATTTGGACTGGCATGATTTTGCCATGGGGGATTATCTGCGCGCCAGAACCGGCCTGCCGGTTGCTCTTGCCAATGATGCCAACGCCGCCGCTTTGGGCGAAGCACTGGCGGGCTGCGCCAAAGGGGCCGAAAGCGCAGTGATCATCACACTGGGTACCGGCGTGGGCGGCGGTGTGGTGCTGGGCGGCAAAATGCTGACCGGTTACACCGGCGCAGCGGCGGAACCGGGGCACATGGTCATTCTGGACACCCCGGATGCCCCGCGCTGCACCTGTGGCCGCCCCGGCTGCCTGGAAAGCCTGGCCAGTGCCACCGCCCTGATCCGCATGACCAAAGAAGCCATGGCAGCCCACCCCGAAAGCACCCTGCATGGCATAGCCGCCCAAAGCGGCGGGGTAAATGGCCGCACCGCCTTTGATGCCGCCGCCCAGGGCGATGCCGCAGGCAAAGCCGTGGTGGAACAGTACATTCATTACCTTGCGGTGGGCGTTGCCAACATGATCAACATCTTCTTCCCGGAAGTGATCGGTCTGTCCGGCGGGGTGGCCAACCAGGGGGAGAACCTGCTGGCTCCCCTGCGCGCCGCGGTGGGACCAATGGTTTTTGGCAATGCTTACGCCCAAAAGCACACCCGCATTACCACCTGCACCCTTGGCTACCGCGCCGGGGTGATTGGAGCAGCGCTGCTGGCCAAAAACCAGGGATGATGCCTTTAGCGGGATAAAAAAGAGAAGATAAAGGCAATACCGCACAATTCCCGCCTTACGGCTTAAGCACCGCTTCGGCGGCTGCGGCACGGCATCTGCGTTGCCAAAATGCTCGATAATGTCGGGTTGCGGTACCCGCATCGTGCTTCGGGGGCAAAAGCCCCTCGCACTCTGCGACCGCTGCCCCTGCTTCGGTTCGCTGTTTCCGCCACTGGCGGCGCTCACCTTTGCAGCATCCAGTATTATCTGCGCTTTTGGCTTAGCATCTGCCGCACCTCGCTCGCCGTATCGGCACTTAGAATTATGCGGTATTGCCAAAACAAAAAACAGGAAGGAAACACCTTGAGTTTGAACCATACAAAACAAAAAAGCTGGCCCCAGCGCCTGCTGGCTTTGCTGGCGGCGGTGGTGCTGTGTGCCGCGCTGCCTGCCGCCGCGCTGGCAGAGGAAAATACGGCCAGCATCCAGACGCAGGTGAGCGAAACGGATGAGGATATCCCCTGGGCGGATCCGCCGCAGAGCACCCCCGAAACCGGCCGGCCTGACCCTGCCGTGCCAACTCCGCCGCAGGATCCCGCCACCCCGGAAACCGCCCAGACCGGCGAGCATCTGGAAGGCTACAGCCTGAGCCTGGGGGAGACAGTCACAATTTATTTTTACGTTACCCTGCCGGAAGATACCCCGCAGGATGCCGCCATGCAGTTTACCCTGCCGGATTCCACCGTAACACAGGTGGCAGTGGCAGATGCAAAGCAGGTGGAAGTAAACGGCAAAAGCTGCACCGCTTTCCCTTGCCAGGTGGCCGCCAAACAGCTGACGGATGATATTGGAGCCCGGATGGTGGTAAACGGTAAATATGGCCCGGTTTATACTTACACCGTAAAGGATTACCTGAACTACCTGCTGGAACACGATTATCCCCAACAGGCAAAGGAGCTGGCCGGCACCCTGCTGGTGTATGGCGGCAAAGCGCAGCTGTACTTTGGCTACCGGACCGATGCGTTAGCCGGCACCGCGGAGCCAAACTCCACGGCCAACTGGGGCAGCTACCAGTTTGAAAGCAGCGGCACCCAGACCGATGATTATTACGGCAGCAGCCTGCTGCTGGAGCCCGTTATCCAGATCCGCCACTATTTTATGGTGCCGGACGGCGCGGAATGCACTTTTACTTTTGCCTGGAACGCGGGTGAGCCCGAAACCGAGTTGCAGCCCGTGGATACCAACACCCGCTTTGACGGCAAAAAGGTATATTATGTCGTTACACCGGCCATTGCGTTCCGCCGCGCGGATGCCATGCCGGTGGTTGCCATGCGGCAAAACGGGGCGGACCTGTGCATCCTGCGCTATGGGGTGTTCAGCTATGGCGATATGGTCCGCGCGCTGGCAGCGGTGGATGAAAGCCAGCTGCCGCTGCTGAACCTGCTCCGCGCGCTGGATGACCTGACCACCGCTGCACAGCGTTACAGCGTGGCAGGCTGATGCCGCAACGCCCCCAAATATAAAAAGGAAAACAGCAATGAAGAAAAAAATAGTCCTGGCCGTTGTGGTGGCTGCCGTGGTGCTTGCCGCTGCCTTTGCACTGCACCGGCCGCAGGCAGGTACCCAGCCAACCCCGGAGCCGACCCGGCAGGCGGAAACGAATGATGCCGTCCCGGCAGAGCCCACGCCGCAGCCCGCCGCGACGGCTGAACCGCAGCCCACGGCAACTACTGTCCCGCAGCAGACAACTGCCCCCAAGCCGACCCAGAAGCCCGCAACGAAAAAAACACCGGTGCTGAACGCCGCCGGTCAGCCCACCGCCAGTGCCGCGCCCGCAGAAAATGGTGACGGCGAACCGGTGGACAACACGAAGGAACCGACAGAAACCCCGCCCCCCAGCGCAACCCAAACCCCGCCTGTGGACGAGGAAAACATTGAATTGCCGTTTGTTCCGGCAGAATCATGAAGAGCGGCGGTAAGGACGATGCAAATGGAAACGTATATGCTGAATCTGTAAAACGGCGGAATGATTTTCCATGGTATAAAAACTCAGGCTGCCCCCAACAGGGAACAGCCTGAGCTTTTTGATACAGGATTATAATTTTACAACACTTTTGCCCCGTTGGCCGTCAGCTTAAAGGTGGCGCCCAGCAGGTCAGCGGCGCCGCGGCACATCAGCATGCGGTTCAGGAAAATTTCGAAATATTCGTACATCGAGCAGATGTCCGTGTCGATCTGCAGATTCAGCGAGATGACCTTTTTGTCGGTGTTGATCTTTAATGTCTGGTCCGTTACGGCATAGTTGACCCGGTCGTGGATGTCAAAGCTGGCTTTGGGCTTTTCCCGCACGCGGCTGCGGCGCACATCGGTTTTGTCGCCAATAATCAGCGCAGCCGAAATGGGGTCCACCGCGCCGCCGGTGGATTCGTCATGGTTGGAAATGGCCGAAACAATGGTAATGCGGTCCGCAACGCTCAAATCATACTGCTTCAAAATCTCGTTGGCCAGCAGGCCGCCGTATTCCGCGTGGTGGGTGCGGTTGATGGCGTTGCCGATATCGTGCATGTACCCGGCAATTTTAGCAAGCTCAATATCATGGGCGCTGTAGTCAAACTTTTTCAGGATGTGCGCAGCGGTTTCCGCCACATGGATGCAGTGCGCCTGCGAATGGTCGGTAAAGCCCAAAAGTCCCAAATTCTGGTTGCCCTTTTTCAGCAGCTCGTTTACTTCGGCATTGTGTTTGATGTCATGGTAGGTCATAGTGATCCACACTTTCCTGTTGGTTCTTAGGCAATACCGCACAATTCTAAGTGCCGATACGGCGAGCGCGGCACGGCAGCTGCTAAGCCAAAAGCGCAGATAATACTTTGTGTATGATCGAGCATTTTGGCAACGTAGATGCCGTGCCGCAGCCGCCGGAGCGGTGCTTAAGCCGTCAGGCGGGAATTGTGCGGTGTTGCCCTTAATTTCAGTATAGGCCATTTGGCTGCGGGCTACAACCATACCGATGTAAAGTTACGGTGAATCTTTTGCAAAGTGCGGGCTTACCCTAGGGTGTCAGATACACCTTAGTTTTTTCAGCGTGCCGTCCGGCAGCAGGGCAACGGTATCGCCCTCCTGGATGTTCTGGGCAGTCAGGGCTTCATCGGGGTAGGGAAGCACCCGCTGGGTACCGGCGGCATCGGCCAGCAGAACATCACACAGCACCGGCTGCCCGGCAGGCAGCTCCTCACAGCCATACAGCTGTTCATCAATGCGCAGAACGCGGCAGGTCATAATACAATACACTCCTTTGCCTACAGGGGCGGTCATCCGTTACA
>UMGO01059482.1_pt1 | contig 30500 bp, 30 predicted proteins | sample 1965301 | NCBI WGS metagenome assembly UMGO01 (sample SAMEA4836074, study PRJEB28245) | human gut metagenome | biome: gut microbiome; material: fecal sample | place: Denmark | collected 2008 | reverse complement strand
AATGAATAAAAAGGAATATTTAGTAGCGGTTCGTGAAGAACTGGCTGGTTTAAAGTCAACTGAACTTCAAAAAGAAATGCAAAAATTAGAAAAAAAGATAGAAAATCAAGAAAAAAAACATCGTTCTTGGGCAGAGATTCAAAAAAAGTTAGGCAGTAGTCGAGAATATGCCGAAAAAGTTCTTGCAAAATATGAGAAAAATCCGATTGAATGGTGCGTTTTAATGATGGCGAGATTACTTCGTTGGTTAACCAATTGGGTACAAGAGTTTGCGAATATCTTAGCTAATCCAAAAGCTAAAGATATCGTCCGCATCTTAATCGTTCTTTGCTTGACATTTTTAATTGTTTCATTTTTGAAATTTCCATTTTTATTATTGATAGAAATTATTGGACCGTTGTTTAAAATTTTTCAAACTAGTGTTTCATCTATCGTTCAAATAGGAATAAAAGGAACGTTGGATTTATGCTATTATACATCGATCTTTGTAGTGACCTCATGGATGATTAACAAATATATTATCGAGTATTTTAAAACTAAAGAACGATTGAGTTTCGAAACGAAAGAAAATCAGAAAATATTAGCAAAGGGATTTCAAAATGTAGCAGCTCCGTTGCTAATTGCTTATAAAATCATTGGCTTTTTGTTTATGATTCCATTTTTGATTTTGACTTTGTTTTTCTTAATCACAATGATTGTGTCAATTGCGTTAGTAATTAATCAAGTTGGATACATATACATGATTATATTATTGATTGGCTTGACTATTTTCTTTGGTGCTATTTTGCTTTTCTTGGCAACCTTTGTTTTTCAAAAACGCCATCATACATGGCAAAAACTAAAGTATTGTTTCTTTGGCATCATTATCTTGATTATAGCTTTTGCTATGATTCCAATCGAATATTTGGGATATACGAAAATGAATCACAATGTTTTATTAGAAGACGACAGTATAACTAAAAATTATACAATAGAACCAGAATGTTTTTCAAAGATAAAAATATATAATAATGGCAAAAAAAACCATATCAACTATATAGTTGATAACAGTGTAGACAATGTAATAGTCGAAGTAATTTATCCATCGGAATATTATGATTTGTCATATGCATCTTATTCAGATCATGGTGAAATGGTAATCAATTATCAGACGAATATGAAAGATGGAAAAGTATATGAACTATTTAGTAAGTTATTTTACTACTATGTGACAAAAACAGAACAGAAGTTGAGATACTCTTATACAGATGTCAATTTTCCTGATATCACAATTCGTGCAAATGAAGAAAATATGAGAAAAATAACTCATAACTTATAATGAGAGAACGAGCAAGAAAAAGATAAATTTCTTGCTTTTTTTGATTAAAAACTTTATGATAAAGGTGGAGGTTGAATCAATGAGCGATTTATTATATCAGGTGTTTCTAAAATGTTTTCCTGAAATTCATTTATCATTAGAGGAATTTGAAACAGAATTGGATTTGAATGATTCTACTGTAGTGACAAAATACTCAAACGACACATCACAATTAATTGGATTTTCCATTATTCGAAAAAATTGCATTTCGATGATCTGCGTATTACCAGAATATCAAAACAAAGGATATGGAAAACAGATTATGGAAGAAAGCGAAAAGGAAATTCGCGACCGTGGATATGAGGAAGTACTACTGGGATATAAGGGAGAAAAAACAAGTTTATTCTATGGCGTACCACTGACTAGTTACAATCAAGCGTTCTTTTCTAAGTTAGGGTATGATTCCGATTTTTCTGTCTACGACTATGAAATTGAGCCGTTTGACATTCCCAAACAAGACAAGTTTAGAGTGTATTCGTTCCCAGCTGAAATCGATTCCAAAAGTCTAGTGTTTGAACTACTAAAGAAAAAAGATAAAAATATGTATCAAAAGTATGCTTTGACCCACGATACGAGCATCTTATATTCCAGCGATATGAAAGGTCATCTTGGCTTTTGTTTCTATCATGTCGATGATAATCATCAAATGGAATTATACGATTTAGTGGCATATCCAAACTTCGATATTTCTTGTAAATTATCTTTACTATCTAGTTTATTTGACATTGCCAAAGAAAAAGAATGCAATCGCATTATGGTAAAAAATGTTAGCAACCCTATTTTCTATAAAGAACAGTGTAAGGGTGTTATGAGAATGAAGTATTGGCGAGGTAGTAAGGCATGTTGACACCAGAAGAAAAAGAAAAAGTAAAAATCGTATTATCCCATCCGGCTTTTCAATTTCAAGATTCGAAAGGAAAAGAATTCTATACGCAAGATAAATTAGAAGAACTTTTTGATGCTTTGGACCGGATGATTGCACAGATGGATGAGAAATATCCCGACTTACCTGTGCCGGAAAGAGTGCAACAAATTCTATGTCATGGAACGTCTGACTTTCCCTGTAATTACGATCAAGTATATGCAAGTGATTACGATAGTGAAGCAACTATTTTTCCGGATGAGCGGTTACAAGGAAGAACGGCGTATGGACTTCTATGTACCAATACTGGTGCCACCTGTACAGGATTTTGTGAAGCAAGTTGTCTATTGTTAACGTTAAAAGGATACCAAGCAGCACCTTTACTATGTAAGTTACTAAAACCGACGCAAAGGGTTTGTCACTACGTAGCAGGTGTGATTGATCAAGATGGTCAAGTGCAAGTAATCGATGCAGAAAGATTGAGAAGTTGTATGGAACCGGAAAAAGATTGGAGTTTGTTAGCATACCAATGTAGTCTTCGTTACACCATATCAAACGAATTTTTTGCCAAAGAGAAAATTGGTAAGACGGGCATAGGACCAAGGTTTTTTGATTATATAGATAGACCGGAGAGTATTTGCATTTCTCCCATAGAGCGGATTCAAAAAGAGTATCCAGAATATGTAGATGAAAACGGAAAACTAGATTTACGAAATCAAATGATGACAGAACCGAAACAAAAGGCATTGCGGATGACGTTAACAACTGATGTCAAAGATTTAGTTTTGCAAAGCTATCAACAGTATTTTGGAGGTTCACTAGAAAAAGACAGGAGGAGTATATTATGATAATCAAAGGAAAAAAATACAATATTGATTGTGATGCCAGCATCCCAGAAAAAGCAACAATCGTTGTCATCGCATTACACGGTTTTGCAGGAGATAAAAAAAGTGGTTGCATTCTCTCTTTAAAAGAAAGAGTAGTCAGTGAGGGAATCGGTCTAATTGCATTCGATTGGCCAGGTCACGGGGAAAGCGAAGTGGGTGGTGAAGAATTAACTGTTGCAAATTGTCTAGATGATTTGGATACCGTTTATCGTTATGTCAAGGAAAACTATCCAGCCGTGCGAGATATTGTGGCATTTGCAACGAGTTTTGGAGGATATCTTGCCTTGTTGTATCACCATGAACATCCAGGTGCATTCCGTCATGTTATTTTAAGAGCGCCTGCCATTCGCATGGGAACAGTTTTAGAACAAAACATCATGACACCAGAGATGAACCATGAAGTAGCAGAAAAAGGATATTTCGATTTTGGTTACGAACGCGTCATGAAAGTTACGAAAAGCTTTCTAGATGAAGTGATGAAAAATGATGTAGTCGCGTTATACAAAGGAGAAATCTGTCCAGATATCGATATTATTCATGGTACCGTAGATGACTTTGTACCAATTAGAGATTCGATCGAATTTTGTGAAGAACATCACATTCCACTTCATAAAATTGAGGGAGCAGACCATCGTTTCAAAGGTCCAGGACAGATTGAAGAAATCATCGACATCGCCGATGAAATCATCCGTAAAACTTGTACGGACAGTAAATAAATGAAATTTAATAAGCAAATTCCTTGCTTATTTTTTTGTTGTATTTTACAATAGAATTGGTGATAGCGATGAGGCAAGCAAAAGAGTTATTCCTTTGGAAACCAAAAAATAAAATAAAATTACAAGACGATTACATCAAAGCCATTCAAGATCCAGAATTCAAGAGTTTCGTATTATCGTTGCCGACGACAGAAGAAATTTTGATGCGCTATACTCATCGCCTACAAGAGTCGTTTGAAGAATGCAAGCATTGTAAACATTGTGAAGGATTAGAAATGTGTAAAAACAAACAAGTTGGATATTGTTTAACACCAACTGCAAATGAACGTATGATCAATTTTTCATACGATGCTTGCCCCTATCAAGTAGAAAAAAGAAAACGGGAATCGTACCAAGAAAACGTTGTCATGTTTGAAATGCCAAAGGCATTAAAAAGTGCAACGTTACGGAATATTTATACGGATGATAAAAATCGTATTGAAATCATTCGTTATTTTAAAGAATTTATGAATTCCTATGGAACCAAACCGGTAAAAGGACTTTATTTGTACGGTTCGTTTGGTTCTGGAAAATCTTATTTAATTGCATCTTTATTAAATGAATTTGCCCATCGTGGAGTCAAATCGGTAATCGTGTATTATCCTGAATTTTTACGTAGTTTAAAAGAATCATTTTCGGATAACTACAAAGAAAAATTTAATCTAGTATGCCATGCACCACTGCTTTTGTTAGATGATATTGGAGCAGAGAACTTAACAGCTTGGTCTAGGGATGAGGTACTTGGACCAATCTTACAATATCGTATGGATGAAAAATTACCGACATTCTTTACTTCGAACTTAAATCTTGAAGAGTTAGAAATGCACTTATCGATTTCTTCTTCGGGAGTCGATAAAATCAAAGCCAGAAGAATTATTGAACGAATTAAAGAAGTTTCCATTCCCATGAAATTAGAGAGTAAGAATAGGAGAGGCTAACGATGGAAAAACGATATATGATGAATACGAGAGATTTAAAAATTGTAGAACTGCAAAGACTGTTGGAAGAAGATGAGGATTACTCTTTAGAAGAGTTATCGAAAGCATCCGACTATAAGCCACGGACGTTAGCAAAAAAATTGCTAATCATTTTAAATACGGTCGTTAGGGAACCAGTTTTGGCAGATTATTCATATATCGTGAAAATATTTCCATACATATCGGAGATATTACAGAAGAACGAGCATTTAGAGTTCGAAAACTTAGTACCGATTATCAATGCTACTCACGATACCTTGCATCGTCGTCTTCACGATGATGAAGATATCATTCATCAAGACGAAGAGAGTAGAACCATTGCCAAACAATGCATCAACTTGATTGAAGAATTAAAAATTGCTGGTTTGTACGACTTTAGAAACCATTACTACGGCGATAAGTACAGTTTAATTTCGTATTTGATTTTTGAACAGAGAAACACTTCGTTTATCAAAGAAATCATCAAGTCATTTCCATATTTAGTCAACATCACAGATGAATTTCATGAACCACTAGTCGTAAACGTGATCGATGCTTATTTAGATGAGTTATATAGCTATACCAAATATCATTCTTTGAGCGATGTCGGAAACATTTTGTACTTTGACAAAGTCTTAGATATGATTTTATCTTCTCCTAAGTTTTCTATCGATTATGAAACGAGAAACAAAATATTAAACAAAATTAAAACCAGAAAGAAAACGCCTAATACAGATTTTTCGGACATTGGATATTCTAAATTTCAATCAGAATTATCAAAGCTAGAAGATAAAATGTCTTTCTTTGGAAAAGAGTATGGAAGTGTAAAAAAACTTGCCAAAAGATATGGAGTTTCTACCCAATTTGATAGTAGTGCCCTAGGAGAATTCACTTGGTATGCCAAAGAGGCAAAACCGGAAAGTGATCAACACCATCAATTGTTGACTTCTCTTTGTATCGTCTCTATCGATGGGGATAATACCAAAGAAATCGACGATGCCTTATCGGCCCATATCGAAGGCGATCAAATCATCTTGGGTGTTCACATCGCTGATCCTTGTGAGATGATTCCTCAAAATTCGCAACTGGATTATGAAGCTCGTCTTCGGACTTCCAGTATCTATATCGATAGCGAATATATGATTCCAATGTTACCGAGCGAGTTGACGGAGGACTACTTTTCTTTAAACCAAGGAAAATATCGATATGCTAGATCGTATTTCTTCTGGATTGAACCGGATGGAAGCATTTCCAAAGAAAAATTTATAAAATCGATTATTCAAGTGAATCGCAATTTGACGTACAGCCAAGCAAACTACATTTTAAATGCAGGAAGTTCTACTTGCGCTGCTGACGATACGCTTTTTGCTCTTTCTGCTGCAACGAATTTACTAAGTAAAAAAATGAATATTGACAATCTTTATGAAGAAGTAAAACATACGGAACAAGATATTACAGGAAGCCGTATTTCCGGCGTGACAGCAGCAGAGAGAATCGTTGAAATAGCAATGACTGCAGCCAATCATCAAATTGCAAGATATGCAAATCACCATCATATGCCATTCATTTATCGAAATCATACGGTGGATGAAGAAACGAAAAGACATTTGCAACAATTGAAAGACGGCATTCAAGCATCGCGCGATACGGCTGAAATGAAACAATTCTTAGAGCACATGGCTAACTTGATGCCAAAAGCAGTCTATGATACAATCAATAAAGGACATACTGGTATGGGTTTAGATGCCTATAGCCATAATACATCGCCAATCAGAAGATACGTCGATATGGCCAATAATTATGCCATGGATGAATGGTATTTTAGACAACCTGATAATGCCATTATCTACAGTTTAGAATCGGAGTTATCGATGATTGCCCAAGAAGTAAATGCCAAACAAGAACCATTGCTGGATTTTGTAAAAACATATGTCCATCGAAAGAATTTATGTAAACCAAAAAAATAGGAGGAATTATGAAAGAATTAAAATTTAAAAAATGTATGATTTGTGGAACTGTTGTAGAAGTTCTAGAAGGAAATGGAAAATTAATTTGTTGTGGACAGGAAATGACAGAGTTAGTTCCAAATAGTGTCGATGCCAGTTTTGAGAAACACGTTCCATCATACGAAGTAGAAGGAAACAATATCCGTGCCAAAGTAAATCACGTTATGGAAAGTGACCATTACATCGAATGGATTATTGTTCAAACAGAAAAACAAGTTTATAAAGTGAACTTAAAACCAGGAGATGTACCAGAACTAGTTGCTCCTTATGAAAAGGGCAGCATCATCTACGCTTACTGTAACAAACATGGTGTTTGGAAAAAAGAAGTTGAGTAATTGACAAACCCAAAAATGGTAGTATAATAAACTTATAAATGCGATGAAAAAGACACGATGATTCATGAGTTTTAAAAAGAGACTTTGTGGTTGGTGAAAACAAAGAAAACTGTGAATGGTTACTACTTTGGAGCAGGCTCGGAAACGATGTCCCGGAAAAGTCCGTTACACTACAAATTAAGTGAAACCGAGGATGGTACCGTGCTTTGCACTCCTATAGAATAATCTATAGGAGTTTTTTTATGAGTAGTGAAATTTTAGAACTATGCAAACAAAGCATGAGATGCAAGGACCAAGAGAAAAAACGGGAAATCGATTATCTCATTGCAACCGAATTAGGGTGCAATAGAAAAGATGTGGAAACGATTTTTCAAGCGATGCATCCAGGTACGAAACGTCCTTATAGAAAAGAGAAGAAACACGTAAAAGTATATCGCATCAAATAGGAGGGAAATTATGGTAAATTTTAAAGAAGATGAAAAATTAGCAGTATTAAATCACTCTTGTGCTCATTTACTTGCCCAAGCTGTGAAACACTTATACCCACACGCAGCATTTTGGGTTGGACCAGTGATCGAAGAGGGATTTTATTACGATATCGATTTAGGAGATGACGTCATTACAGAAGACGACTTGCCAAAAATCGAAAAAGAAATGAAAAAATGTGCCAAAGATAACAAACGAATTGTTCGTCATGAACTTTCAAAAGAAGAAGCTTTGGAAATGTTTAAAGATGATCCGTATAAAATCGATTTAATCGAAAGAATGGATGAAGAGAATACGGTTATCTCTTGTTATACACAAGGTGACTTCACGGATCTATGCCGTGGTCCACACGTAGAGACGACAAAAGAGTTAAAGTACTTTAAACTGTTAAAAGTAAGTGGTGCTTACTTTAAGGGTGACTCTAAAAACAAGATGTTACAAAGAATCTACGGTGTCTGCTTCTTTGATCAAGAAAGTTTAGATAAGCACTTGGCAGAGTTAGAAGATGCCAAACAGAGAGACCATCGTAAAATCGGTAAAGATATGGGCATATTCATGTTCGCAGATCTAGTCGGAAAGGGTCTTCCAATGTGGCTTCCAAATGGATTTATCGTTCGTCGTGCCTTAGTAGATTACATCACGGATAAAGAAGTTCATCTAGGATACAAACACGTCATGACACCGTCTTTAGGCAATGTCGATTTGTATAAGACATCTGGACACTGGGACCATTATAAAGACGATATGTTCCCTGCTATGGAACTAGATAATGAGTCTTACGTATTACGTCCGATGAACTGTCCACATCATATGATGATTTATAAAAACTTCATGCATTCTTATAGAGATTTGCCAGTGCGCATTGCAGAGATTGCAAACGATTTCCGTTACGAAGCATCTGGTGCTCTTTGTGGAATCGAAAGAACACGTGCCTTTACGCAAAACGATTCTCATATTTTCTGTACACCAGAACAGATTAAAGATGAAGTAAAAGGTGTCATCGACTTAATCTTAGATGTTTATAAAGACTTCGGCTTTAAAGATTATAAATTCCGTCTTTCTCTAAGAGACAAAGAAAATACAGAGAAGTACTTTGGTAACGATGAGTTATGGGAGAAGAGTGAAAAAGCACTTCGTGAAATTTTACAAGAAGTCGGTGCAGAATTCTACGAAGCAGAAGGCGAAGCTGCTTTCTATGGTCCAAAGATCGACGTCCAAGTGCGCAGTGCCATCGGTCACGATGTAACCTTATCTACGGTTCAATTAGATTATCAATTGCCAGAGAGATTCCAACTAGAATACATCGATGAAAACAATAACAAGGTTCGTCCAGTTGTCATCCATAGAGCAATTCTTGGTTCTCTAGATCGTTTCATTGCCTTCTTACTAGAAGAAACGAAGGGTGTCTTGCCAGTTTGGTTATGTCCAGTTCAAGTGAACATCTTACCGATTTCAGAACATCATCTAGAATATGCTAAGAAAGTATATGAAAAATTGGAAAGCGCTGGAATTCGGGTATCCATTGATGACCGTAACGAAAAACTAGGATACAAGATGAGAGAAAGCCAAACGAAGAAAATTCCGTTCAACTTGATTTTAGGAGACGAAGAAGGTAAGAATGAAACGGTAAGTTACAGAAGATATCAAAGTAAAGATACGACGACTGTTACAGTGGACGAATTTATTACGATGATTGAGAGTGAAATCAAAAATAAAACTTGTTACAGTAAATAAATTTGTAAAGAAAATAAAAAAGTAGTCCTGTTACTTGGTAGTTATGATACAATAATAATAGGTGAAGCATATGCGAAAGAAAAAAAAGGGACAAACAGAATCAATTAAAGATGTATGGGATGCACAAAGTCATAGCAAAGAAGAAAAACGTGAGTTTTATCAAGAACAGATCGATAAGTACCGTGCATCTGGAGATATGGAACTCGTCAGCTATTATGTAACGCTATATGCGAGTACCAAACCGAAAGTAGAAGAAAAAGAAGTAACAAAAATACCAGACGTCGTAGAAATACCAGACGATATTGAAATTGACATCATTTAATATTGAACTGGTTCAAAAACGTAAAAAAATGTAAAGAGAAGAAAAACTTCTCTTTTTTTGTTGCTATCCCATTTCATTTGCATTACTATTATAGTAGCAGTGGTAAATGGTGGGGAAAAGTGGTGAATCATTATGGCAACTCTAATGGGTGAATATCATCATTCAATCGATGACAAAGGAAGGTTGATTATACCGGCAAAGTTCCGCGAAATTATCGGTTCTTCCTTTGTTGTTACAAGAGGATTGGAAGGATGTTTATTCGTGTATTCGCAATTAGATTGGCAGAAAGTGGTTGATCAATTGAATACCTTGCCGTTTACGAAGAAGGATGCAAGAAATTTTTCAAGATTCTTCTTATCTGGAGCAATCAATTCTGAATTTGACAAACAAGGTCGTATCAGCATAACTTCCTCACTAAAAGAATATGCCGGATTAACCAAAGATTGCGTGGTAATCGGTGTCGGCGACCGTTTGGAAATTTGGAGTGAAGATGCTTGGCAAAAATTCTTTCAAGAAAGCCAAGAAGATTTCTCAGATATTGCAGAACATTTATTTGATGGGAATTTAGATTTGTAGGTGAGCAACATGAAACATATTAGTGTATTATTAAAAGAGTCCATCGACGGTCTAAATTTGAAAGAGGACAGTATCGTTGTCGATTGTACTCTAGGTTATGGAGGACATTCGAGCGAAATCCTAAAAAGAATTAAAAAGGGACATTTATATGCATTTGATCAAGATGAAGAAGCCATCGCTTTTTCGTCTGGTCGTCTTTCCGAAATAGGCGATAATTTTACGATTATCCATGCGAACTTTGCGAATTTAAAAGAAGAGTTAGAAAAAAGAGGCATAACAAAAGTCGATGCCATCTTATTTGACTTAGGTGTTTCTAGTCCGCAACTAGATGAAGCAGACCGCGGATTTTCCTATCATCAAGACGCAAAGTTAGATATGCGAATGGATCAGACACAAGCATTATCTGCCTATGACGTTGTCAATACATTTGAAGAAGCAGAACTAGCAGATATTTTTTATCGCTATGGCGAAGAAAAATTTTCTCGCTCGATTGCTAAGAACATTGTTGCTGCTAGAAGAGAACACCCAATTGAAACGACATTGGAGTTAGCAGAAATTATTAAAAACAGTGTGCCGGAACGAGTCCGAAGAGCATCTCATCCAGCTAGAAAGGTATTTCAAGCGATTCGCATTTATGTCAATCGTGAATTGGAAGTATTAGAAATTGCTCTACAGGATGCACTTTCCATCTTGGCAATTGATGGCCATATTTCTGTCATTACATTCCATTCACTAGAAGACCGAATTGTAAAGAATAAATTCAAAGAAGTTACGGAAGTGGATCCAGTTTTAAAAGGATTGCCAGACGTTCCAAAAGAGAAACTTCCAGATTTCGAACTAGTTAGTAAAAAAGCAATTGCACCAACAACGGAAGAATTAGAAGAAAATCCTCGTGCTAGAAGTGCAAAGTTAAGGGTAATAAAAAGAATAAAATAAGAAGGGATTCCAAAATGCGAAAAGTTAAAAAACGATTGAAAATTACAAAGTTTGAACGCTTTTTATATTTGCTTACGACCATACTGGTGATTGCCTCACCAGTAGCAGTCGTATTCACCAAAGCTGCTTTGTCGCAAATTAACTATGAAGTAGAAAAAGTGAACAAAGAGATTGCAACGCAAGAAAAGAAAAACGAATCGTTAAACATGGCTATCAACGAACTCGCATCTTTGGATAAAATTCAACAGGTTGCCGAAGACCAAGGTTTGAGTTATAATAATGATAACATTAAATCGATAACAGAGTAGGTGATATCAGTGAAGAAGAAAAGAAAAAATAATAATGTTCCAACTGGGAATCTGGTTATTATTGCGTCTTTTCTTTTTTTTGCATTGATTATTGGGCGTGGCGCATACCTAGCTCTTTCCACTAATATTGATGGAATTAATATCAAAGAGTTCTCTTCTTCTAGAACGACAAGGACGGATACGTTAACGGCTACTCGTGGTAAAATATACGACGTCAATGGTGAAACACTAGCAGAAAATGTGTACTCTTACACGTTAATTGCGTATTTAGATCCAGATCGTACGACGAACGAGAACAATCCTCAACACGTCGTCGATAAAGAAGGAACAGCCCAAGCATTATCGACTGTCATTGACATGAGTTATGAAGAAATATTGTCGCTTTTAAATAAAGAGGGCGTCTACCAGACAGAGTTTGGCAAAGCAGGTAAAAGTTTAAATGAAATTCAAAAAGATAAGATTTTAGCGCTCGGTCTACCAGGAATCGACTTTATCGAAACACAGACGAGATATTATCCAAACGGGAACTTCTTATCTTATGCCATCGGTTATGCAAAGACTGATAGTTCTGGTGAAATCACAGGAGAAATGGGAATCGAAAAACAGTACGATGATATCCTATCTGGAACAGATGGATATGTCACCTATCAAAAAGACCGTAACGGATATAAAATCAGTGGCACCGATGAAATTCGTGTCGAAGCAGAAGATGGCGACGACGTCTATTTGACAGTCGACTCCAACATTCAATTGTTTGTCGAACAAGCCATTGCGGAATCTGCTAAACAGTATGCGTTTGATGGTGTCAACATCATGGTTGCAGATGCCGAGACAGGTGCCATTTTAGCATCTGCCAGTTATCCATCGTTCGATCCGAATACGAGAAATGATATTGTAAGTTATTTAGACTCTAATGTTTCCATCGGTACTGAACCAGGTTCGACGATGAAAATATACACGTATATGGCTGCGATGGAAGCTGGTAAATACAACGGTAACGACACGTACTTATCGGGTATTTATACAGCCCAAGACGGTACCCAAATTGGTGACCACGACCGTGCTGGTTGGGGTGTCATCACGTACGATTACGGCTTTGCACAATCTAGTAACGTCGCTGTTGCCAACTTAGTAACCAAGTATATCGACCGCGCAACATTAGGAAATTACTTTAAAAAATTGGGCTTTGGCAGCAAGACTGGCATCGAACTGCCGAACGAAGCATCTGGTAAAATTTCGTTCCAATACGAAACAGAAGTAATCAATGCTAGTTTCGGTCAAGGAATTTTGACGACACCAATTCAAAATATCAAAGCCTTGACAGCTATTGCCAACGACGGTGTCTTATTACAACCTTACATCGTCGATAAGATTGTCGATGGCTCTACGGGCGAAGTGACTTATCAAGGCGAACGGACTGAATTAGGACAGGTGGCCTCATCTTCTACGGTAACAAAGATGAAACAGCTTATGCACGACGTTGTCGACTTTGGTACCGGTTCTATCTATGCAATGGAAGGGTACGACTTAATCGCCAAAACAGGAACTGCTCAAATTGCTTCTACCGACGGATCTGGATATTTGACCGGTGAATACGATGTCATCAGAGGATTTGCAGGAATCTACCCAGCAGAAAATCCCAAACTGATTATCTATGCGACGATGACGAGACCACAGTCGAAATCCGCTAGACCACTATCTATGATTATCGACCAAATTATCGTCAATGCGACACAGTACTATGGTATCGATACGACGGTAGACGATAACGAAGTAGTAGATCCAGTAGTAGAAAACTTAATGCCATCTTTCATCAATCAGACGATTAACAATGCCACAACTACTTTAACAGAAATGGGTGTAACACCGTACGTGCTTGGTAACGGTACGAAAGTAGTAAGTCAATATCCAGCAGAAGGAACGACGATTACAAACAAAGAAAAAGTGTTCCTTGTAACGAATGATGATACGACGATTGCAATGCCAAACATCACTGGTTGGTCCTTAAAAGAAGTAAAGGCATTTGCAAATTTATTAAAAATACCACTCACCGTAACAGGAAATGGATACGTAACGAGTCAATCGATTCCAGAAGGTACTATTTTAAATCAAGATAGCATGCTCACGGTAACATTAGAAGTAAAATTTCAAAGTTCTGCTTAATGCAGGACTTTTTCATTTAAAAATACTTCTTTTTCGTGTATAATGTTTTGTATGAGGCATAAATAGTACTAGAGGTGAAACGATGAAGAAGTTAAATGAGTTATACGACTGTCCTTATGAAACGATGATTAAGGATATTAAAATTAACTCCAAAGAATGTGAGGAAGGAGACCTTTTCGTCTGTACGATGGGAGTGACAGCTGATCGCCACGAGTTTGTAGCAGATGCGGTTTCACATGGAGCTGCAGCAGTTGTTGCCAGTAGAAAAGTAGAGACAAGTGTTCCTGTCATATATGTAGAGGACACCAATAAAGAATTGACATTGCTTGCCAAACGTTTTTTTGATCATCCCGAAGAAAAGTTAAAGATCATTGGTGTAACGGGAACGAACGGTAAGACGACCGTTGCCAGTATCATTCAAGACTTGATGGGACGCGATATCTGTGGCTATATGGGCACAAATGGAATCATATCTCACAATTTTCAGGAACCAATTATCAATACTTGCCCAGATGCCGACCGACTTTATAAATATATGGATTGTTTTGTGAAATCTGGAAACCGCTATTTGAGTATGGAGGCATCCTCTGAAGCACTTTTTAGAAATCGCCTTTGGGGTGTCACGTTCGACGTAACTATTTTTACGAATATTACAGAGGACCATTTAAACATTCATAAGACCAAAGAGAATTATGTTGCAGCCAAATTAAAACTGCTAAGTTTGTTAAGTCCCAAAGGAGTAGCAATTTTAAATATCGACGATGAAAATTACGAAAAAGAAGTATCTGTATGCAAATCCGAGATTATGACATACGGCAAAAAAGAATCGACTCTACAAATTGTATCGTGTGAACAAACACCATCTTGTACAAAAATTGAATACCGCTATCAAGGAAAAACGTATCTAGTAGAAAGTAAACTGCTAGGTGAGTTTAATGCCTACAACTTAGCGGCTGCAATCCTTACATTGATTCATTATGGTTATTCAATGGAGGAAATTGTCTCTCGTGTCAAAAATATTCGAGTGTTACCAGGCAGACTAGAGTTTTTAGATTTTGGTCAAAATTATTCGATTCTATTAGATTATGCGCATACGCCAGACGCATTTAAAAAATTATATGAAGTACTAGACAAGATAAAAAAGAACCGTATCATCACCGTCACGGGGAGCGCTGGTGGAAGAGAAAAGGAAAAACGAGGTCTAATGGGAAAAATCGTTTTAGACCATTCCGATTATGTCATCTTTACAATGGATGATCCTCGTACGGAAGATGTTGACACTATTATTGACGAGTTATTGACACTTTCAAAAGATAAAAAAAACTATGAACGATGCCCGGACCGCAAAGAAGCAATTGCAAGAGCACTCTCTATTGCAGAGAAAGACGATATCGTATTGATTGCTGGCAAAGGAAGAGATAACTACATGGCTTTAGCATCTGGTTATGTTCCGTATTGCGATTATGATGTCATCGCTGACTACTTTGCGCGCGACAAGTAAACTTGTCGTTTTTTGTCAAAAAATATATTGTCAACTTTCGATATGATGTACTCGGTCTTTTCTATAAAAACAGCGATTCTAGCAATCTTAGTTGCAGTAATCGGATTAAGTATTGGTTTAGTACTAAATGCAACATTAAAAATTACAGCTAATACAACATTGAAAGGAACCAATTGGTCAATTCCATTTCAAAATGTAGGTTCCGCTGAGATTGTAAGAGCCGCAAAAAAAGCATCTCTTACTCAAATCGTTCGCTATGAATTTGAAGATCACGGAGAAGAGACCAAAACGACACTACTAGAGACGATGTTAACAAACGAAGGAGACCTTACGGATATAGAAGGACTCCAATATGATGAATCAACTGGACGTTACTACTATCAAGGTAGCAACATCAATAACTACATTGAATTTAATAATGAACTATGGCGCATCGTGTCAGTGGAATCTGACGGTAAAATCAAAATTACAAAAGATGGTGTGTTATCGAGCAAAGAGATGCAAGCATTAGAAGAACAAACTTCATTTTGGCAACAGTATTTTACAGCTGCAGAAGTAGAAACGTTCTTATCTAGTCATACCGTTCCATTCGATATTGCCGGTAGAAGACCGTTTGATCCAAACTTAGCAGATTCTTACTGTGATGCCTCTAACTCTGATTGTAATGCTTTCTCCAAAGGAACGTATCATGTCGTTCAAAAGAAAGAGTTAATCGATCAATATACGGATTTGGATAGTCTCTTAAAACTGTATTTAGAAACCGTGTATTATCCAAATATAGATGCATCTTCTAGACAATATTTAAGTCCGTACACTTTAAAGGCAGGCTCTGTCAGTACCAGTGATAAAGATATTGCAAGCGTCATCGAATACGAAAACTTAACGACGATGACAGGCAATATTGGTCTTTTAAATATTTCCGATTACATGTTAGCGTCTACGGATAGCAATTGTGATAACAAGTTCGACAATAGTTCCTGTGGATTAAACAACTATCTAGGTGTAGAAGGAGAAGAGTTCTATCTAATGAACGGCCGCAGTGGCGATTCAGAACGTTTGTATACGATTACGACATCTAGAAGTACACATAAGATTAGTTACGATGTACCGACGACTGCCATGAGTGTTCGTCCCGTCGGTGCTTTAGCATCCGGCGTATTCGGAAGCGGTCTTGGTACAGAAGCGGATCCATATAGATTAGATTAAAGGAGATACCTCCTTTTTTCTTTTCTGAAAATTATGTGAAAATAGAAAAAATGATTGACCTTTTTTATAGAAGTAACTATAATGATTAATGTCCAAACGGTTTCTGGAGAAACTAATTAAAAGAGGCGATGATATGAAAAAGAAATCATTTTCACAAATCTTATATCTAACAAAACGAGCCCATCCATTTTTTGAAAGTAGAATGGGAGCCATTACGAACCAAATCGGTCTGACTCCACAAGAAGGGCACATTCTTTTGTTTTTAGCAAACAATCCCGATTGCAACCATGCTTGTGATGCCGTAGTATATCGAGGATTATCCAAGTCTTATGTGTCCAAAGCATTGACTTCTCTTTCGAAAAAAGGACTCATCGTATTTCAAGAAGATACAAGCGATCACCGTTATCAAAAAATTGTATTTACGGAAACTGCTCAAGAAAAAGTAAAAGTATTACAAGAAGGACAGAAGGCACTTTTTAAAGAACTGATTCAAGGTCTTTCGAAGGAGGACTTAGATGTATGTAAAAAAGTGCTCGATCAAATTTTTCAAAATTTTATAAAGTTGGAGGAGGAGACAAATGTTTAAGTTATTTAAGAACCTAACGAAAAAAGATGTCATTACCATATTGATCAGTGTCGTATTGATTGTCTTTCAAGTTTGGTTAGATTTGAAACTACCGGATTACATGTCTGAAATTACACGTCTTGTCCAAACGGAAGGCAGTACGATTAACGACATTTTAGTTCAAGGTGGTTATATGTTAGCCTGCGCTGGTGGTAGTTTAATCGCTATGATCATCGTAGGATATTTAACTTCTTCTGTTTCTGCAAACTTTTCTCGTACACTTGGTAAAAAAGTGTTTGAAAAAGTACAAGGATTCAGTATGGAAGAAATCAAATTATTCTCAACGAGCAGTTTGATTACGAGAACAACGAACGATATTACAAACGTTCAAATGTTGATTTCAATGGGCACACAATTGATTATCAAAGCCCCAATTACCGCCGTCTGGGCCGTATTCAAGATTTTGAATAAGAGCTGGACTTGGAGTATGTTGACAGGTCTTGCGGTATTGATCCTACTAGTGACAATTGCTGTTTTGGTATTGACAGTTTTACCAAAGTTCAAGATTGTTCAAAAGTTAATTGATAACATCAACGCGTTAACTCGTGAAAACTTAACTGGTATTCGCGTCGTCCGTGCATTTAATGCTGAAAAGTATCAAGAAGATAAATTCGAAGTAGGAAACCACAAGTTAACTTCTACACAGTTGTTTAACCAAAGAATGATGAGCATCATGCCACCGATCATGTACTTAATCATGAACTTACTGACCCTTGGAATTTACTTCTTAGGTGCAAGCTTGATTAGTGATGCTGGTATGGCTTCTAAATTGACTCTATTCAGTGATATGGTCGTATTCTCAAGTTATGCAATGCAAGTCATTATGTCATTCTTGATGTTAGCGATGATTTTCATCATGTATCCACGTGCTAGTGTTTCTGCTGACCGTATTAATGAAGTATTAGAAACAGAGACAAAGATCAAAGACGGTAAATTCTCAGGCAAAACGAAAAAAGAAGGCGAAGTCGAATTTAAGAACGTATCCTTCATGTACCCAGATTCACAAGAGTACGTCTTAAAAGACATTTCGTTTACGGCTAAGAAAGGGGAAGTCGTTGCCTTTATCGGAAGTACCGGTTCTGGTAAAAGTACCTTGATTAACTTAGTGCCTAGATTTTACGATGCGACTCGGGGCGAAGTATTAGTAGACGGTATTAACGTCAAAGATTACAAACTAGAGACACTTCATAATAAATTAGGTTATGTTCCACAACGTGCAGTCATGTTTGGTGGAAGTGTAAACTATAACGTCGCATATGGAGAAAACGGCAAAGGTAAAAAGAGCGAGAAAAAGATTCAAGAAGCAGTCCACGTCGCTCAGGCTGAAGATTTCGTTTTAAAGATGCCGGAAACATATGATTCTTATATCGCATCAGGTGGAACGAACGTATCTGGTGGCCAAAAACAACGTCTTGCAATTGCTAGAGCCATTGCGAGAGACCCAGAAATCTACATTTTCGATGATAGCTTCTCAGCACTAGATTACAAGACTGATTTCGTTTTAAGAAGTGAACTAAAGAAATATACGAAGAATGCGACTTCTTTAATCGTTGCCCAAAGAATTGGAACGATTATCAATGCCGATAAAATTATCGTACTAGATAAAGGCGAATGTGTCGGTATGGGAACGCATCAAGAGTTGATGAAGACATGTAAAGTTTACCAAGAAATCGCATATTCACAATTGTCAAAGGAGGAGTTAGAAAATGCATAACGAAGAAACAAAGACAACGAGCACTCCTCGTCGTGCCATGCACGGACCAAGAGGTCGTGGTGGAGTAGCTGAAAAGCCAAAGGACTTTGGCAATGCCATCAAAAAGATGGTTCATTACTTACATCACTTTGTACCGATGATTATCGTTGCATTGGTACTAGCATCTTTAAGTTCTGTATTTTCTATCATCGGACCAAATAAATTATCCGATTTGACCGATACGATTACAGAAGGAATCACGTTAGATGCCGATAAGTTACAAGATGTAACAAACGAGTTTTCTAGTGTGATGGATAGCGACCGAATTCAAACGACATTGACGACGATTGCAACACCTTCCTTGACCGATCATGAAATTGAAACAGTCCTAGAAGGAGACTTCTCGGCAAGTGTTAAGAATTCATTTCGGACGTTCTTACAAAATGCATCTTCTATGAGTCAAGAAGAGTTACTAAGTACGATGCTATCATTCCCATTAGAGATTCAAGATGTCATCCTACCAGGTATGGAAATGGGCGATGAATACGTTTCTACAGAAGATAGAGTTGCCATAATTCAAACTCTTGCTGATAACTCTTTTACATTGAGCACGTTACCAGTAGACGTTCAAAAAGTTCTATTTCCTGAGATGGTATACGATGGTGTAACCGTTTCTAGTGAAGATCAAGTCGCACTCATAGAAAAATTACAAGAACTAGATGATACGACAGATGCATCTGCATTGTATGCCAAAATCGATGAGATGCCAGAGTCCATTCAATTGATTGTCAATCCAAAAATGGCTTTTGAAACGATTAATAACATTTGTTTATTCTTACTAATTTTGTACTCGATTAGTGCGTTATTTAACTTTATTCAAAGTTTCATTATGGCAACGGTAGCCAACAACTTTGCCAAATCATTACGTACGAAAATTTCTCATAAAATTAACCGCTTGCCACTAAAATACTTCGATACGCATAGTTATGGTGACATCTTATCGCGTGTAACAAACGATGTCGATACGATTGGTATGTCAATGTACCAAAGTTTAGGAAGTCTAGTAGGAGCATTCACCTTATTTATCGGTTCTATCATCATGATGTTTGCAACGAACTGGATTATGGCAATTACAGCCATCTTATCTTCCTTAATCGGATTTGTATTCATGTTCATCATCTTGAATAAGAGTCAAAAATACTTTACAGCAAGACAGGTTGAACTTGGTAAATTAAACGGTCATATCGAAGAAATCTATTCTTCTCATAACGTTGTAAAAGCATACAATGGTGAGAAAGAATCTTCTAAGAAATTCGATACGTTCAACGAAGCCGTATACATCTGTAACAAACGAAGTCAATTCCTATCTGGTATGATGCAACCAATCATGTCTTTCATCGGAAACTTTAGTTACGTAGCAGTATGTATCGCTGGTGCTTTGCTAGTTATAAACGATCAAATCTCGTTTGGAGTCATCATTGCCTTCATCATCTACGTTCGTTTATTTACGAATCCGTTATCACAGATTGCACAAGGTATGACGAACTTACAAACGACAGCTGCTGCTGGCGAACGTGTATTTGAATTCCTAGAAGAACCAGAAATGAAAGATGAAAGAAGATTGAAAGGTCAACTAAACCCAGAAAAAGTAAAAGGTAGCATTCAATTTAAACACGTTCAATTTGGATATAGTCCAGAAAAAACGATTATTAAAGACTTCAATTGTAAAGTCTCACCAGGTGAGAAAATTGCTATTGTTGGACCGACCGGTGCCGGTAAGACGACGATGGTAAATTTACTAATGAAGTTCTACGACATCAACAGTGGTGATATCACAATCGATGGAGTCTCTATCAAAGACTTGAGTAGAGAACAAATTCACGCTCTGTTCATCATGGTATTACAAGATACTTGGTTATTTGCGGGAACGGTTCGTGATAACATCCGTTACAATAAAGAAGATGTGTCAGATCCAGAGATTTGGGAAGCCTTGAAAGTTGTCGGTGTCGACCACTTTGTAAAATCTCTACCAGGTGGGTTAGACTATCAGTTAGGAGATAACGATAGTATTTCAGCCGGCCAAAAGCAGTTGCTTACCATTGCTCGTGGTATGATTAAAAATGCCCCATTCTTAATTTTAGATGAAGCAACATCCTCAGTCGATACGAGAACAGAAGAGTTGGTACAACAAGCAATGGATAAATTGACGGAAGGAAGAACGTCATTCATCATCGCCCACCGCTTATCGACAATTAAAAACGCCGATTTAATTCTTGTTATGAAAGATGGTAATATCATCGAACAAGGTAACCACAATGAGTTGATGAAACAAAACGGATTCTATGCCGATTTATACAATTCACAGTTTAAGAAAGACGCTTAAGAGACAGAAAGACTTCTGTCTTTTTTGAGCAAAAAAGGTTGAGGTTTTGAAATAAAACCAGTATAATGTAACTACGGTTAAAAAGGAGTTAGGTGAGACGCTATGATGGATATAATTATGGATACCCTAATCGATGGAATCAAATTGATTCCCTTTCTTTGGGTCGCATTTTTACTAATCGAATTTATCGAACATAAATTATCGAAAAAAAATAAAAAAGCCATTGCCAATGCTGGTGTCTATGGACCGGTACTTGGCGGTATTTTAGGTGCTGTACCACAATGTGGTTTCTCCGTCATGGCTACCAACTTATACGTAACGAGAATCATTACCTTAGGAACGTTAATTTCCGTTTATTTATCTACTTCAGATGAAATGATTCCCATTTTACTTTCACAAAACGTTGCCATTACTGAAATTCTAAAAATTGTCTTACTAAAAGTTGCTATTGGTATGGCCTGTGGTTTTGCAGTAGATTGGGTGCTGAGAAGAAGAGAAAGACAGAAACCGAAGTCTAAAAAGAAAGCAAAGGAAGAAGAACATTACGAAATTTGTGAGCACGATCATTGTCATTGTGAATCAGGAATATTAGCATCTTCTATCAAACACACAGCCAATACGTTAGTCTTTATTTTACTAACGACATTTTTAGTAAATATCGTCTTTACGTATGTTGGTGAAGATGCCCTTTCCAAAATATTTTTAAGGGATAGTGTATTCGGTTCTTTCATCACGAGTCTAATTGGTCTTATTCCAAATTGTGGCTCTAGTATTATGATTACAGAACTGTATTTGAATGGTGCCATTTCCTTTGGTTCTTTAATTGGTGGACTTCTAACAAGTTCTGGTGTTGGTCTTTTGGTTTTGTTCCGTGCCAATCCCGATATGAAAGAAAACGTATCGATTTTAGGACTTGTGTATGGCCTAGGAGCATTCTTTGGTTTTATGATAAATTTACTTGCAATCATTGTTTAAATCTTTTCAATTTCAAGAATAATTGGTATAATGAACATGAGTCACAATGAGGAGGGATACCATGTTTGGTGGAAATTATAACGTAAAATTAAGAGTAGGAATATTTCCTAAAAAAGGGAAGTTGGAGTTACGTGTCATGGATGGCAATCTCGTTTCCGGATATTTGGATATCTTTAATAAATCGAATCCGTTACAAGGTACAATTGAAAATGGTACCATCGACATACATGGTATGATTAAATTACCAGTTGGAGAGACAGAATACGAAGCCATCGGTACCGTAGAAGGAAATACAATCAAATTAAAATTTGATACCAAATTTGGATTCTATAAGATGACTGGAACGAGAATGTAATGGAAGAGTTAGAAAATGAATTTCGACTTTTGATCGGTGCCTATTACGGTGTCCAGATGATGGATGGATACGATTTAAAAGTTTACGTATTAAAAGACATTCAAGAGGAACAAAAGAAATTTTTAAGAGAACATCCATTACCGAACTTCGATATCGAACGGGAGTCTCAAATCATTCAAAACGGGAAACTAGCAAGCAAATTGCAAGATGCTTTAATTGTTTTAAATCGCATCGATGCATCTCGTGAATTGATTCATATGATTCGAACTCGATTGAAAGAAGAAACCAAAAAAGATAAATAAAGCATGAAAAAAAGAGCAAACTATATCTATAGGTGATTCTATGGCTATTGTGTATGCTCTTTTTTCAGCTTTTTTTGCAGGACTCATGACGCTTTTATTAAAATATGTGATGATGAAAGAAGAAGTAAACCCGTTATTTGCCACATTAGTTCGTACGATTATCGTCTTTGCTGTGTCACTCCTTTGGACATTTTGTACGACGAAACTATCCCTGGAAGCACCAATATGTTATCACATCATGTTATGGTTATCTGCACTTTCCATGGCTGGATGTTGGATTTTCTATTTCAAAGCACTGGAAGGAGGAAGTGCAACTGTCGTCGGAACATTTGATAAAGCTAGTACGATTTTAACAATTCTCTTATCCGTCATCTTTTTAAATGAAAAACTGACAATCTTCAAAATTGTAGCCACTTTCTTTTTAATCATAGGAACGATTGCGATGAGTCATGGCAAATTAGAAAAGAAAAGTACCATATATTGTATTTTAATGCTAATATTCGCTTCTTTGATGTCAATCTTTAGTAAACTTTCTGCGACGTACGAAGTAGATGCCATTCTTTCTCTAACATATCGTATGGCAATCGTTTTTGGAGTTACTTTAGTAGCGTATCTTTTTCAAAAACAAAAACAGACGAGTAAAGTATCCAAAAAAGGGTATTTGGTTCTTACATTCGCATCTTTCACAACTTTATTTTCTTGGTTTTTTTATTTTAAAGCTTTAAGTCTAGGAGAGGCTAGCATCGTCATTCCGATTAACAAGTTATCGCTCGTTCTGATTGCGGTTGGATCGATTTTTGTATTTCACGAAAAATTAAACAAGAAAAACAGATTCGGACTATTCTGTATGGTATTTGCTAGCATTTTACTGATGTTTGGGAATAGATAATGAAAGAACCGCATAGATTTCTGTATGGGTGATTCTATGAACGTTACAAACTTAATTGCCATCAGTGTTGCCGTATCATTAGATGCGTTTGCAGTAGCAATTGGCAAAGGACTTTCCTTAGAAAAGAAATCGGTTTCGAAATCTTTACTAGTAGGAATCTTGTTTGGAATCTTTCAAATGATGATGACATTAATCGGGTTCTTTCTAGGAAAGAGTTGTGCTAGTTTTATTGAAGTTACCGCTCATTGGCTTGCGTTCTTACTTCTTGGTGTCGTAGGTGTCAACATGATACTGGAAGGATTCCGAAACGAGACGGATGACACCGGATGGAGGATACCGACATTGCTCATTTTATCTCTTGCCACATCCCTAGATGCATTCTCTGTCGGTATCACCTTGGCATTTTTAAAGACGCAAATATTTGCAACTAGTATCGTAATCGGTCTCATCACATTCGTCTTATGTTTTATAGGAGTTTTTCTAGGACATAAATTAGGAACGAAATTTCAGACTGGCGCCACTGCTTTTGGAGGACTCATCTTAATTTTAATCGGTTGTCATATTTTATTAGAACACTTTGGTTGGTTCTAGTTTTTTTATGTTCTTAAATAAAATTGACAAAAAAGCAAAAATATGATATAATGAGGCCACTTTAGAAGTGAGGTAGGTAATCATTATGACGAATAGAGAATTATATAATCAAATTCAAAATCCGTTAGATAACGACGAGACATTGCAATCATTCTTAGAATGTTATCAACAAAATCATGGCGATATTCCATATAATTACATAGTTGGTGCTACTTACATGAATCAAAGACTAACATTAGATTGGGACAAACAGTCAGAATTAATGGCATTTTTATTAAATCGCTCTCGTGCGAGAGGTGGAATTCAAAATCCATACGGGATTCCGACCATAAATTACTTTATAAAAACGTTACCAGATCCCGTTCCAAAGGACTTCTTTACGAGACCAGAAGTTCTTGTTAATCTAAGGGATGTTTTTGCATATAGTGATAGCATGGACGAACTAGTTGTACATCCGCATGTTTTAAAACCATGGCAAGGCGTAGGATCCAGTGACCATGATGAAATTCATCATCGCTTGTATTTAAATGTAAAAGCAGAAGATGAAATTGATATGGCAATGAAATTTGTTGAAAAGTGCGACCAAAAAGGTTTGCCAATCGAATTGAAATTTTTTAGACTGGATTCCGACCGCAGAGATTCTTTCGTGATTTATGTACCAGGAGAGGAACTGTCTAGTTACATCGATATGTTAAGAGAAATCAAAGAAGAGAATCCATCTTTGGTGGCAAAAGTAGGAGAACCTCCGATTTTTACAGGAAACATCGATGGTTGGATTGGATACGGATCGGAAAAAATAGACTCTTACGAAAGTTCTTCTTATCATGCAGAGCGTTTAAAAGTTATCAATGACAGTATTACGGATGTATTAAGATCGTATGTAAAAGAAAATTTAGAAACTCAAATTTCTAATCCAGATATGAATCAAACCATATCTGTTCGTGACTACTTCACCAAAAACTTAAAAAAACAAGTAGTGGAACAGAAACGCCGATACACCAACTTGGATTCCAAAACGAGTCAAGAAATTGATTCTGCTATCGAACAGAGTTTAGAAGAACTATTAAGCGACGAGTTTAAGGAAAAATCTTATCAAACAGAGTCGATGACGTTTCAATTAAATCGCTTCCATATCCGTAGTGCCATTGCAGATGTCATTTCAAAGTGTGATATAGATTTATCCAAATTTTTACCTGATATAAAAAAGGAAATCAAAGCAAACGCAATCATCCGTGGAATGGATCCAGATAAAATATGCTTTGATGTAGAAAATAGAGATCTATTATTTGCTCGTGACAATTCCGAAAAAGAATTACAAGCAGAAGACTCGCCAAAAGTATTGATATATTCAGACAAAAACAATTCATCAAATCAAAGTTAGAACACAGTAAGATACTAGAACATACACGGTTCTAGTATTTTTTTGTTTGTCATAAGATGAAACAGGTGATGGTTATGTTTGCCAAAAAGATCAATCGCAGAATCATTTTCACGGTTTTATTCATGATTTTTCTATTTGTATTGATTGTAGGAAAAGTGTTCTATATCCAAGTTTTTAGTTATCGCAAACTAGAGTCTTTAGCAGATGATTTGTGGAGTAGAAATTTACCGATTGCAGCTGATAGAGGACTGATTTTAGATCGCAATGGCATCGTTTTAGCAGATAACATTACGACTGTAAGTTTGGTTTTAATTCCTAGTCAGATTGTCAATAAGGAAGAGGTTAGTAAGACACTTGCCGAGATACTAAACGTTTCTTATGATGAAATTTATGAACACGTTTCGAAAAACGTTTCCATCGAACGAGTCCATCCGGAAGGAAGGGGCCTATCTTACGATATTGCCGATCGTATTTCTTCATACCATTACGATGGCGTCTATCTAGTAAAGGAATCGAAACGATACTATCCGTATGAGAATATGCTGTCACACGTGTTAGGTTACGTTGGTATCGATAATCAAGGTCTATCGGGACTAGAACTTCAATACGATGACATATTAACAGGCGAAGATGGTGCCATTCAGTATTATAGTGATGCCAAAGGAAATAAACTAGAAATGGATGAAGTGTACCAAGAACCGACTTCTGGTATGAATCTATCGCTGACAATCGACATCAATATTCAGAAATCTTTAGAGCGAGAACTAGATAATGCCGTCAGTATGTTTAATCCCGATATGGCTCTAGCAGTCGTCATGGATCCGAACACGGGTGAAATTTTAGGAATGTCATCAAGACCAAACTACAATCCAAACAGTTATCAAGATTATTCGATGGAGACACTTTCTAGAAACCTTCCGATTTGGTCATCATACGAACCAGGTTCTACCTTTAAAATTGTGACGATGTCGGCAGCTGTTAACGAAGGCATCATCGATATTTTTAATGACCATTTCTATGACTCTGGTAAAGTTCGTGTCGATACGGCTACGATCAAATGTTGGAAAAGTGCGGGTCACGGTGATCAAACATTCTTGCAAGTTTTACAAAATTCCTGTAACCCAGGATTCGTAAAATTAGGACAGATGTTAGGAAAAGAAACGTTGTTTGATTACATCGAACGATTTGGTTTTGGAGAAAAAACAGGTATCGATTTACAAGGCGAAGGAACGGGAATTATCTTTGACTTAGAAGACGTCGGTAACATCGAACTGGCAACGAGTGCTTTCGGTCAAGGCGTCAGTGTCACACCGATTCAACAGATAACAGCCGTCTCTGCAGCCATTAACGGTGGCAGTTTATATAAACCGTACATTGTCAAAAGTATCGTGGAACCAGCGACTGGCAGCATCGTCGAAAACCATGAAAAAGAATTCGTACGTACGGTAATCAGTGAAGAAGCGTCTGAAATTATGAGATACGCTTTAGAAACTGTAGTCGCATTAGGAGGCGGAAGATCTGCTTATATCGATGGATACCGGATTGGCGGTAAGACAGGAACCGCTCAAAAAGCAGTCAATGGTCAATACTTAGTCAATAACTACATCATGTCCTTTGTAGGAATCGTGCCATCGAATAACCCACAGGCGGTTTTATACATCGCTCTAGATAATCCCAAAAACACAGCCTTGCTTTCTAGTTATACGACGACTCCAATTGCCAGAAGAATCCTTCTAGATATCATCGATGCTTTGGATATCGAGCGTCAACCGGATCAAGTAGAAAAAGATTACGAATGGTACGACGACGTCTATGTAGAAGTTCCAGATGTAGTAGGAAAAAGTTTAAAAGAAGCCAAGGCCCTGCTAAAAGATTTTACACCTACTTATACGGGAGATGGCGAAAAGGTAATTGAACAATCTCCAGAAGCAGGAGAACGAATTCCAAAAGGAAGCGTCGTACGACTTTTATTAGAATGATTGCCAAATGAGATAAAATGTGATACAATTCTTCGTGTTTTGGGGAATTGTTATGGAAATAGAAGAAAGTAAATTATTAGAACAGAAAATGAAACGATGCGAGCAGTTAGGAGCAAGACAGTTTCAAAAATTCGTTCTTTGGTTAGAACAAAAACGATATCGCTTTTTAAAACGACATTTTCCAAATTTGCCAGTTTGGTTTGAAAAACGATGTACATCATCTTATCAAAAAAAATTAAAGAAATGTAAGAGTTCTAAGGAAAGAGAACGTTTAGAAAAGAGATATCAGTATCAAGTGAGAATGTTTCGAAAAGAATGGAATCACGAGCAAAATCGAAATTACCATTTGAACGAGACCAATCCAGATGAGTTTTTAGGCTGGCTTCGTTGGAATAAAGAAGTTCATTTGACGGGTCTTGCCATCAATACAATAATGATTCCACTGATGGCTGTCGGTACGGTTGTCACATCCGGAATTGCCGCCCCAATCTGTTGTTCCATATTGATTTATCAAACACTTTCCGCTGGTATCAATTTTGCCTGCATCAATTTGCAAGACTATAACTATTGTCGTGTCATGTTACAGAAAGAAAAGTTAGATCGCATCGCTGCTAGAAAAAGAAAGATAGAAATTCAAAAATATGGAACGCTTGCAGATAAGTTAAAACCGACACTGGAAAAAGAAAAACAGATGCCGACGACCTCACAAATTTTAGATTCCCTTACAACGATAGAAGATTTAAAAGCAATGAGAAACTTACTAGAGAAAGAATTCAGGGCTCGACCTTCTTTGAAGCAAGAGTACCAATTTCAAAAGAGGAGGTAACATTTATGGGATTATTAGAAACAGTAACAGCAGCTTGCAGTATGTACGGTGCTAGTCAAACGACACAAAACATGGGAATTGATGATACGATGACACCAGCAGTCACATCGCTTTCCAGTTCAACGGCAACGTTAAGTAGCATGGTTGGTTGCGGTGATCAAAACTATCAAAACATTCAAGATACGAAAGCCTATGTAGAGCAATTGTCCGATGAAGAATTGTCACAGTTAATTACAGAAATCGAAGGCAAAGAGATTACATTCACGGATTCTGTTAAGACTCTTATGAAATAAAGACGTAAAATTTTGTATACTAAAAGGAAACTATGTATAAAATTAACGGCGTCTGTTGTATAATAAATGTGCTAGAAATGAGAGTGATATCATGTTGATATTGGATAATCAAATTGGAGTGGCAAGAAGTTTATTAACCCTAAACAAATCAGTAGCAATGATATTGTTGGGTTTTTTTGTAGCCGTCGTAATGGGACTCATTTTAATTCCAATTTTAAAAAGTTGCAAATTTGGTCAACACATCAGTGCCTTTGTAGGTAGTGAACATCGTGCCAAAGAAGGAACCCCAACGATGGGAGGATTAATCTTCATTTTACCGACGGTTCTAATTACCATCGTTTTAGCACTCTGTGGCTATATCAACTTTACAAATGATTTGTGGATTGTCTTAATCACGTTTGTTGGATATGCCCTCATCGGTTTTGTAGACGATTTTTTAAAGATTAAAAAAGGTCAAAATGAAGGCTTGACCGATTTACAAAAATTGGCATTTCAACTAGTTATTGCCCTTTTATTTTTCTTCCTATACATGCGCAATGGTGGTCAAACATCCTTGACGATTGGGACCCTTGGTATTCATATTGAAATGGATTGGTTCTACGGAATCTTTATCTTGTTTATCTTAATTGGTGCATCGAACGCCGTCAATATTACGGATGGTTTAGACGGCTTAGCAGGTGGACTTGCTGCGATTGCTTTCTTAGCATACGGCTTGATTGCTTTGTTCGTAGGACATCAGGATTTAGGTTTGTTCACATTCTTATTAGTCGGATGTTTATTAGGTTTTTTGATTTACAACTCGTATCCCGCTAAAGTATTTATGGGTGATACCGGATCGTTAGCACTTGGTGGCGTCATGGCTGCGATTGCTATTTTAACACACCGTGAAATCACACTTTTAGTTGTTGCCAGTGTCTTTGTAATCGAAACACTAAGTGTCATATTACAGGTGTTCTGGCTATTCGTATTCAAACGAAAACTGTTCTTGATGACGCCGCTTCATCATCATTTTGAAAAGTTAGGTTGGAAAGAAACAGACATTGTAAAACTATTCTACGTCATTGGTCTTTTACTTGCTATGGCCGGAATTTACTTTGGCATTTGGATGTGATAGTATGAATGATCAAAACCCATCAGGAATTGTACGTATTTATCCTGAAACGTCCTCTTTCTTTCGAAATATATTTAGAAAAGTGTTCCCACACTCAGGGAGAACGATACGAATTGAATTGTACCGTTCTCCCGATGAAGTTGCAAACCGAGTTTCTTATAACGATGTAAAAGAAATCAAAAATTTGCATGCTTTTGCATCGTTAGCAAGAATCAGAAATTATTGTAATGCAAGAAAATACAAATCGATTATCAAAACATTGATACCATTTCAGTAAACAGAAATCCATTCATAGCCTTACTAGGAATAGAAGGGGTCTATGATTCTAAGAATAATAAACTTTCTTTCTCTAGGGCTTCCTCTACTACACATGAACTTTCACATGCCTTGTCGACGCATTATGAAAAAGAACAAGAAATATATCGAACGGGATTTAAAATTCATTCTAAATTTCGCGCTTTAAATGAAGGGTATACGGAGTTGTTGGCCTCTAGAATTGAAGAACGTCTACCAGATTCATATCTGGAACAAATAAAATTAGTTCGTCTATTGGAATCTTTATTTGATAGTCCCGAAGAGATGATGCAAGCTTACTTTGATAACAATTTAGAGTTACTTGTTCAAAATATGAGTGAGTATATGCCAACCGAAAATGCCATTCAGCTTTTATTTTTTTATGTTCCGGGATAGGAACAGGATAAAACCAC
>UMGO01049478.1_pt1 | contig 30949 bp, 36 predicted proteins | sample 1965301 | NCBI WGS metagenome assembly UMGO01 (sample SAMEA4836074, study PRJEB28245) | human gut metagenome | biome: gut microbiome; material: fecal sample | place: Denmark | collected 2008 | reverse complement strand
CAGTCATGTGCATAACCTCCTGTGCGTCCATGTAGAGTTCTCTTACACTTAAGATTATGCACTCCATCGGGCAGAGCCATATTCTTCGCCTTGCCGATACTTCTTCGCGTTCTTCCCTTTGAAGTAGATTACTGCTTTCAGCGCCGCTGCACCTACCAGACCCACCATCAGGTCGAACGGGTGAAAACTGGGCAAGATACTTTTGTAGGCCAGGCCAAAGTTCATAAAAAGAACCATCAGCCTGTCCACCACGGAATCACCATTGCAATGACGGTAAAGCCACGCGGCCTTTTCCACCATGTAAAAGGCGATGATGTACGGAAAATTCAGCAGGATCAGCTTTTTCATATCGGCTGCCTGCGCCATCCTGCTGATTTCCGCAGCCAGCTTTTTGCCCCATGCCGTGCCGCCCGTCTGGTTGGACGGTGCTTTGCGCGGACGTTGGGCAGGTGTTTTCAACTTTTTCATCGTATCGGTTCCTGCTCCCTCTTCTTTTCTTTCTTGAGCTGACGGTGATTGGAAAGTTCCTCTTTCACCTTTTCCAGCTTCTGGCGCACCGATTCACGCTTCTGCTTTTTCAGCGTTTCGCTGGTGTATTCCTTAAAGGCGGCGGTCATAACATCCACGTCCTTGGCCTTGAAAAAGACCAGATACTCTGTTTTGCCATCCTGCTCCACCTTTTTCAGACTGTAATCAATGCCATATTTCCGGGCTACCCGGTCAAACGACTTGATATTATTGTCTGTGACAACGATGTTCGTGATCTGTGCGCCGCTCTTTTGCAGGCTCTTGATGCTCTGCTTACCTGTTCTCTTACATTGACCTTTTCCTTTCTCCTGCTGCTTTTTCTTCTTGTCCATCTCTGCCAGCAGCTTTATCAGGGCTGCTTTCAAAATCTGTGCAGTGATTTTTCCTCCTTTGATGCACAGCGAGATGGTTTTCTCGTTGACTTCTTCCTGCACGGTTGCTCACCTCCCATCTATCGCCGTTGCATCAGGGGCGGACTGCCCCGGCTGCAGGCGGTGCGGTATCGCCCAGCACCGAGCGAAACTTCTTGCGGCACTGGTGCAGCAGATAGCCGCACTCCCATTTGTAGCGGCAGTGCTTGCAGGGATGGCCGCTGTCCGTTCCCGGACGCTGGCGCATCATGCGTTCAAACGGGTTATCTGTGAAATTCATAGGCTTCAACCTCCCTGTTCAGCCAGCGGCAGCACCCCGCGCCGCTTCAACGTATGATAAAGGAACTTCCGGCCTTTCTGCGTCCAAGCCGTATGCAGCTTTTCCACCTCGGAACCATCGCTGCGCTGGAGCCGGAACGTCAGGCTGGACGTATAGCCTTTGCCGTGGTGTTCCGAATAAAGTACCCACTGACCGTTGACCCGGTACTGAATACCGTGCAGATGCAGCAGCCGATTGAACACTTTGGCTCCGCAGCCGTACTCTTTGGCGATCTGCGTGGTTGTTACCAGCGAATCAGAATCGCTCAACTGTGCTTCATAGCTGCTTCGACGCGGCGGCTTCTTATGCAGCAGGCCAAGCAGCACATCCCAATCAAACGGCTGCGGACGATACGCCGCGCTGACTGCCGTATGGTGCAGTTTGCAGAGCTTCCTTGCCATGTCCTGCGTAATGCGGTAGTCTTTTACATACCGCTGCACCGTGCGCCCGCCCTCATCCTGCAGCCGGACACGGGGCATATACTCGTAGTCGCGGCCCTCGATGAAACCATACTGGCACATACGCGGGAACCACTTGCGGAAGTCGCTGCGAATGTGCATCTGGTCATACAGATCACGCGCCCACAGCGTAGAGGGCAGCGTGTCCATACTCATGAATACGATGTTCATGGGGTTGTCCTCCTTAGTTTTTATCTACCCTGCCGCCCCACCCAAATTAATGCCGAATCTGTGCGGAATAATAGCTATCCACAGTCACAGGTGCGTTATAGAGTGTTGCCAACAGGTATTGCTTGATGTTCCGAATCTGAGTGCTGTTTTCTTTTAAGCACTCCAATATGTACTGGATATGCGAGGAATCCAGCTTCATCAGGCGGCTTTTCACCACCTCCTTCGGCTTATCCTCCCCGCAAATGCGCAGGAACTTCTTTCTGCTGGTGACGGTTTCCACCAGCAGTTCCAGAGCTTTCTTGAAATAGCGGCGGTACTGTTCTTCTTCCTGCAATTCAGCCGGATAGATAAGATCAGTCTCACTATTATCTGTCTTATTTATCTTCTCAGTATTACTTCCGTTTGATTTTGGAACTCCCGGAAGTTCGTTTTTCATACCACCGGAAGTATGATTTTCATACTTCCAGTAGTTTGATTGCGAAAGCCCCGCATAAAGGTCTTTCACATACAGCAGATTGGGTTTGCCAAGTCCTTGTCTGCGCCGCTCGATAAGCTGAAACTCCTGTTCCAGTTCATCCAGCAGTTTGACCGCCTTCTGTCTGGCACAATGAATAGAGTCCATGACTTCCTCTATCGTGCAGATAATGTAGGCGTTGCCGTGCTTGTCCTGCCAGCCGTTCTTGATGGAAAGGCTCATACGGTCAAGCAGCACAGCATACAGCAGCTTGGCATCCCCGGACATCTTCTGGAACAGATCAGCCTTGACCAGTGCCTTTGGCACACGGTAAAAACTGTATCGGTCTGCTTCCAGACCTTTGAAATACGGGTACTCCATGTAAATTCATCACCCCCTGTCGGATTGGATTTGCACTATTGGAAATAACAGTACATTCCTACGGTGGAACACGTTTCCTTGCTCCACCGCAGTGTATCTGCTGTTATTTGAGCTTTGCCATTCTGCCCCAGCCCGTTCCTGCCCCATATTTCAGCGGCGTTTTCTCTGGTAAGACGCGCAGGATGCACATTCAGTGCCAGAAGTATCTCTCTGGGATGGCTTATTCAGTTGTCAAAGAACTTTTGTAAGATGTTCCTTTTGTGTACCCCTTACACTAATAGGAATCCGCAGGGCCGTTTTGGAATACAATTTTCAAAAAAATTTTTTAGAAATTTTTGATTTTTTCTCCAGATCATCAGATTTTTACGTATAATCGAAAGTTTCGTTTTTATGTAATTCGATATTTTTCATTGAGATAAGCCGCAATGCAGCTTTCCAGAGAACTGCTACCAGCAAATTCGACCTCGATGGTATACTCGCCACACCTATTTATATAAGGAGAACCGCTTGCACCGTCCTCTAGCCGCTGTGAGTTCTTGTTCATCTGACGTTCCCCTCTCATGCCAAACCTCCCGCTATCAATTCATAATGTGCTTCAAAATCAAATTTCCGGCGTATCCGTTCAAGAGCCTGATTTACCGCTCTTGTTACCGACCCACGCGATATTCCCATATCGTCTGCAATTTCCTGATGGGACTTTCCAAGAACAAACTGCTGATGGATGAGGTCACGCTGCTTATCTGTCAGAACAGCCAGCATCGCATGAACAGCTTCATTCTCAATGATCTTTTCCAACATATTGATTGTGCGGTCAGCAATCTCACTCCAGTCCTCCGATAATGCGTGGTAGGAAACGCACACATTGCTTCGCCCCGCGCCCTCGCACTTTGCCTGATTATCTTCCATCTTCCGCTCACCCTCAAACAAAGCACGGATATGCCACTCACAGTTTTCAAAATACTCTTCCTCGATTACATCGCCCTTTCCCTCTGCTGCATCGTAGGCATAGTCTCCACAGCAGTCATGGATATGGAACACGGTGTTTCGCTTCCCTGCAGAAAACAAAACATAACCGCTGTTGTAGACCGTTAGATGACTGCCCTGATCGAATTCCCTGCGAAGTAGCACGATACCTTCCTCGAAAAGCATCTTGGGAGAAGGAGTGCGCTTTGCATGGGAAGGTGCTTCTACCAGTTCCTTGACCTTTTTCAATGTAAGCATTTTGTCCACCTTTCTGCCTTTCGGCTTCGGGTGAACTGAAAAAAACAGCAAAAATCATCCCAGATTCACCCGTTTTTTTTGAACGGGAATCTAAGATTCCTCTTGCTGCTTTCTATTTGTTTGAAGTCCCTATACTAATAGGAATCCGCAAAGCCATTTTGGAATACAGTTTTTCAAAAAATTTTGAAAAATAAAAAAGCCGGAACAGGATGAACTACTTGCAGGCGCACTACTGCACTGCATTCGCTCATTCTGTTCCGGCCTATATCACATATTGCTACGGTATCGCTCTAAACAAACAGATATTATATTGTAGACCCAAAAGAACGTCTGGTGGAGCTGGTCGGCTAACCAGGTGCCGCCTAAGATTCCACCTCTGCGCTTTCAGTGTCGATGAAGCACTCTGCTTCAGGCTTCTTTCCGTTGGTTCTCTGCTGTGAAAAATTCGATACTCTTCACGGGAAGGCCGTGAATGCACTCCACCAGAGATTCAGCAGAAATATAATCTTCACAGCCACCACGCTTGATCTGAAGCATATTCTTTCCATCAACGACACTGCGATTCCCAATCCGCAGCCCCTTTGGGGTGCGGATTTCATGTTCTCCGTTGCTCATCTTCTCACGGCCTCCTTTGTGTTGGTTTAAGTTTCTTTTTTCTTCTATTCAATTTCACCTTTTGAACTTCCGCTCTTTTTTCACCTTTTTCGGCTTGCATATTTACGATTTTTACGGTATAATATTCCAAAAGATGATAGAATATAGCATATATTATAAGCAAGTCGTGCCGCCGTGTCATGAGGAAAATGTGAAAATTCGTTGCATCTTTCAGATTGAATATTCACAAATTCTTTTGTACATTGTTACAGCACGATAACTACGCCATAGAAAGGTTGCAAACATGAAATTTGGAGAGAAAGTTCGCGATCTACGAAAGAAGCATTCTTTAACACAGGACGAATTGGCACAATGTCTGGGTATCAACAAAAGAACGATCATCGGATGGGAGCGTGATGGCCGCTACCCTCGCAGTATTGAAATGCTTGAAAAGATGGCCGATATATTCCATGTACCTCTGACCTATTTACAGCCGGATCAGTCTTTATTTATCGAACGTGCCGCCGAAGCCTACGGAAAAAAGGGCAAAATAGAAGCCCAGCATCTCGCATTTGAGCTTACTGAGCTATTTGCCAGCGGAGAGTTGACCCCACAGGATATGGACGGCATCATGTATGAAATGCACAAAGCCTATTTTAAGTACCGAGAACAAAAACGAGAAAAGGAACGAATAATGAACCTGTGAACCACTGTTCTATTCACTATGCTATCCCCGGAAGGAGATCACATTATGGATTCTGCATTTATTCACCAAGCCGCCAACGAACTTGTCCAAACTGCCGGAACTCGCAACATCAAACAGATCGCGCGCAGTTGCAGTCTGGACATCAGTGAAACCTCTCGCATTAAAGATATGTTGGGTTTACTTTCGCTCTATTTTGATAAGCCACTGATCCTTATCAATCGCCAGCTGGACAAACAGACAAAGCAGATGGTGTGCGGGTATGCGCTCGGACATTATCTGGAGCATCAGCTTCTTATGGACTTGCATACTCTGAACAAGTTTCTGACCATTAAGGATAAGCACATCCTTCTTTACGAGCATAACGCTTTCACATCCCACCTGATGCTGGACAGTGATGAAGTCTATCAAATGACGAAGCGCGGGCTGGATGCCGCTCAGATTGCCGCTGCTAAGGGAATCCACCTCAATCTGGTGCTGGTGAAGCTGCTGGAACTGCATCATTTGGGATACGATCTACGGCACTACCACGCCCAGCACCATGCGTTTATCAAACATCTCAGACTTCCGGCATATTTCCGGTTTGATACACCACAGATAGTTTAAGAATACCCTAAAAAAGATTGCCCACGATATGCAGACGTTTTGTCTGCTTATCGTGGGCATTGCTATTATTTCAGTTTTGCGAGGATTTCATCGGCATTCATACCTTCGGCCAGCAGCTTTTTCAGAACAGCTTCGGCTTCTGCCTTTTTCGCTTCTTCTGCGGCTTTGGCATCTGCCTTTTCCTTCTTTGCTTCCAACTTGACAATCTCTTTGTCGATAGCTTTCAGCGATGCTTTCTTCTCTTTCAGGTCAGCTTTCAAAGTGTCAATGTTTGCGGTGATGGATGCGATTTCCGCTGTGAGTGCTTCCTTTGCGGACTGCTTTTCTGCAATCTGCGTTGCGAAATCAGCAGTCACAGTTTTGGGCTTATTCTTGCTACCTTTTGTTCTGGGCATAATAAAACCTCCAGAAAATTATAGTAATATTAGTATAGCACTCTAATAGACCTGTTTCAACATTGAGCTTGATGAATGCTTGTTTTCAATAGCCAATTTTATTTACAAACTATATCCTCTATCACGAATCACATCGACAACTTCGGAAACATATTTCTGACAAGTATCATGGTCGGGAGCTTCCACCATAACACGCACCACAGGTTCCGTGCCGGACTCACGAACCAGAATACGTCCGGTGTCGCCCAGAGCCTCAGCCACCTTGGACACTGCTTCCTGAACGGCAGGGTCATTCTGTGCAGCCTTCTTATCAGTCACACGGACATTCTCCAACACCTGCGGATAGATCTTCAGCGGTGCTGCCAGTTCGCTCATCGGCTTTTTCTTCGCCAGCATGACTTCCATCATCTTCAGACTGGTCAGGATACCGTCACCAGTGCTTGCATACTTAGAGAAGATGATATGACCGCTCTGCTCGCCGCCGATGCGGCAGCCGTTCTTGGCCATGTATTCGTAAACATACTTGTCACCCACAGCAGTCTTAGCATAACCGATACCCTGCTCATCGAAAGCCTTGTAGAGGCCAAAGTTGGACATCACCGTGGTGACAACTGTATTATTTAACAGCTTACCACGTTCCTTCATATAGCAACCGTAGATATACAGAATGTGGTCGCCGGTGATAACATTGCCCTTTTCATCCACGCACAGGCAGCGGTCTGCGTCACCGTCGAAGGCAAAACCAATGTCCAGACCCTTCTCCACAACAAACTTCTGCAGACCCTCAATATGCGTAGAGCCGGCATTATTGTTGATGTTTAGACCGTTCGGCTTGTTGTTTATGACATAGGTATCAGCACCCAGAGCATCGAACACAGACTTGGCGATGTTCCAAGAACTGCCGTTGGCGCAGTCCAGACCAACCTTGACGCCCTTGAAAGAGTAGATGCCCAGAGAGATCAGGTAACCCATGTAGCGGTTGCGGCCAGCCACGTAGTCCACCGTGCAGCCGATGTGCTCACGATGGGCAAAAGGTAGTTCCGGCCAGTCCTTATCGAATACGTGGAGCTTTCCGTCGATATAATCCTCCACCAACAGCAGCGTTTCCTCCGGCATCTTCTCGCCGTAGCAATCAATCAGTTTAATTCCATTATCGTAGAACGGGTTATGGCTGGCAGAAATCATAATGCCACAGTCAAAGTCATCCACACGGGCTATGTAAGCCACAGACGGCGTAGTGGTGACATGGAGCAGGTAAGCATCCGCGCCAGAAGCAGTCAAACCAGCAACCAGACTATACTCAAACATATATGAACTGCGGCGAGTATCCTTGCCAATGACGATGCGCGCAGGCTCAGTATCACCATTGCGCTCACGGAGAGCATTATAATACCAGCCCAAGAAGCGGCCAACATTGTAGGCGTGATCCGCTGTCAATGTGACTCCGGCCTCACCACGAAACCCATCTGTTCCAAAATATTTTCCCATTTATTTGTCCTCTTATTTTCTTTAGTCAAATCCTATCCATCGTAGTTTTTTCATGTCACCGACTTTGTTTCTTATCAGCATTACAAGCGTATAACTTATAAAAGTTGTAAGCAAAAAAGTAAGCATCCAGAAAGCAATCCAGCAATGGTCGATTCCTACCATAGAAAGAATTTTCTTTACAATCCACAGCACCATACAATGTAAAAAGAAGATTCCAAATGAACAGTCTCCTATGTTACTTATCCATGTGTTACACTGTACTTTGTCCTCATTCTTTTTCAGGCATAGCAAAATTGTCGCGGCATATAAGCAGCTACTAAACTTCAGCTGACTACTGGCCAAGGTAATAGAGCAACCGCCAACATATAGAACTATCGTTTCTAATAGTTCAATACCTACCGCAACAATTACCCATACACCACTACTTTTTTGAACATATCGTTCTAATCTTCCTGCTCTACAATCTATCCCCAGAAGATAAAACAGTAGCCATGCCGGAAAAACTGTTCCATATAACCTTGGCGGTGCGCCAGCAATCACTGTCCAAATATAAATCACACATAAATATACTGGCGTAATCAAATACAGCCATTTTTTACCTGCCTTTTTAAGAATAAAAGGAGTTAATAATGTCAGCTGAAATAAAACCAGAATATAGTACAATGGTGCAGCAGCGCGTCCTGTTAAAAAGTCAAACAGAACGCTTTTCCATTCTACATTGTCACCAAATAATACATTTTTTACAGTATAGATTACATCCCACAGCAGGAAGGGCAACAACAGCCGCCCCCCCCCGATTTATAATATAGTCAGCATTTACTTTTTCCGGCTTTATAAAATATCCTGCCATAAAAATAAATATTGCAACAGGGAAATTGATAAGCTGTCTTAACGCCAACCATACTATTTGATCTAGTCCATTCTGCCCTACTGGGCAATGGATCATAATTACAGCAAGAATACAAACACCTCTTACTGCCTGCCAATATCTCGACTTAATCATTTATCAATTCCCTTTCATGGCATATCCTTTATCTCGTTTGATGCTGCTACTTTCTAATTATCACTTCATGTATCGGTATACTACATACTTTACTTTATTTTTCATGCCCGGAATCTTTTTCAGCGGTGTTCTATCTCCACTGATTTTATCCATAGCACCTTCTCTCTTCCAATTTACAGGCGCGGTAAATTGTCTTTCTCCAGCCAGAAAATTCTGTAAGCACATCTTCAATCCCTTTTCCGCTGGCATAAACGGTTCTGTTTCCTTTGTATCCTGCTGAATCTTTGCATCACTGAACTTTCTGTTATACTCGCGGTCACAGTGAACCTGGTACTGATTGTTTTTCTCGGTAAATGGGTCACATTGTTCCGTCATAAAAACTTCTGGTCGCTTACCAAGTTCCTTTTCAAGTGTGTCCAAATAAACAGCAAGTACATCCTTCCACTTGATATATTTTCCCGTTGCGATCTGATACACCTGTCCGACTGCTTTGGGGTTGCCTATCAAATCTGCAATACGCAGCGCAACATCATATCCATAGGTCAAGGTTGTGTATTTTTCAGCAATATTTCGGCTAAACACAATTTTCTTTCCTGCTAAAGCACGGCGCAGCCACGTTTCTTTTTCAAAAACGCCAAGCTGCAGCCGCTCATCATAATAGGTAATATATGGACGGATAATCGTCCAATTCCGGCTATCTGATTTTAAGAGAAGATTTTCTTCTCTTGCTTTTGCAAGGCTGTATTCATTTGTTTGCAGGAACTCCTGATCTTTAGAAATGTCCAATAATCTTTTTGACGATTCCTCAATCAACGCATCAGGAGAATCCGCATAAACTCGCGCCGAACTCAAAAAAACGTACTGACTTGTATTTTCAAGGAATTTTATATACCTATCTCTAAATTCTTCCGGTTTGTAGACCATAAAATCGAGAATCGCATCATACTTTTCATTCAGAATGTTTTCCAGAAATGCCATATCATGTGCATTTCCAACAACATAATGAATATTATCGTCTTCATCGTTTCTTGCTTTTCGGGTCGTAACATCTACTCGATGCCCTCTCGCTCCAAGAATTTTCACAACAGGTTTTCCCATTGCGCCCGTTCCGCCAAGTACAAGTATTTTCATCTGTTTCATCCTTTTCCAAGGCAGAGAAACAGGCTATGAAGTAATTTAGTGATGAAGCGTAATCGTACCGCTACCACCCGTCATATAAAACGTATCACCTACGATCATGTCACCCGCACCACTCACCATAAATACTGCCAGCGATGCAAGTTCCTCTGGCATTGCATACCGTCTGCTGGGAGTGTACGGTTCGTAAATGTTGTCACCTGCTTCTTTTCCAAGCATAGGTGTTGCAGTCGGCCCCGGCGCAATCGCATTAACAACAATGCCATGCGGAATCATCATATCTGCCAAACCTAATGTCAGTCCTTTTACTGCCCATTTTGACATTTGATAAGGAGTCCACGCCGGGCGAAGTGCTGACGAAGATGTTACATTCAATATATGACCTTTGATGCCCTTCTCTACCATAAGTTTTCCAACTGCCTGACTCATGAAAAAGGTGCCTTTTGCATTGGTTTCCATAATCGAATCGTATTCCGTTTCGTCCGTATCCCAGAAGTTGTGCTTCGTAACAACGCCTGCGGAATTAACCAATATATCAATTCGATTTTCCTCAAACAACGCAGCAGCTTCTTTTACCTTATCTGGCAGCGTTTCCACATCTCGGACATTGATAATCAAGCCCTTAGAGGTCGTCTCCCCCCCCCCCGCTTTTCTAGCCCTTCCAAAGCGGAGAGAAGTTTAGTTTCATTCGTTCCTGCGATAATTACTTTTGCACCACTATCCATAAATGCTTTTGCAATCGCCAAGCCGATGCCGCTGCTTCCACCTGTAATCAGTGCCACTTTTCCATCGAGCAGCTTTTCTTTATCCGTAGGAACAATAATCGGCTGGATTTTTTCTTCTTTTGTCATCATAATGATTTTATGAATCCATGCCTTGATCTTCTTTTGCGGTTTCATGCGTTTCTCCTTATTTTTTAATCAGGTTCTTCAATGCTTGAAAACCTTTATCCCCCAGAACTTCCTTGGCCAGTTTTTTTGCAGTTCCGGTCGCATCGCTCTCAATCGTGTGCATTGCTTTTAGTGCGGCATTTTCATCTTCCGTATCGGTGAACACCTCAAAAAGAATCGGCTTATCAGTCATTCTTGCATCCGTAAATACTTTCACGTTCTGCAAAAATTCTTCTTTATTGCTTGCCGCAAGATATGTAAAACCTAAATCTTCCGCATAGTGTTTCAGTAATTCATGCGATTGTTTTCCGTAATGGCCCGCGGCAGCGATGTAACCATCCGACTGCTCGCCGAAGGCAGCAGCCGGATTGTTGTAGTTACGGAACTCCTGACCACGGCCATTATTTACTACCAGCAGCCGGATTGTTGTAGTTACGTGACGATTTCCCAGACTGTTCAAGTCATAGAACATCGCCAAATCGCCTACGAAGCCAAAATGAAGGTGTTTCGGGTCAGCCAATGCGCCACCCACCAACGACGAAACGCAGCCATCTATGCCAAAGCCACCCGTATTAGAGAACGCGGTATAAGGCGTTCCGATTTCAAAGAAATTCCACGAACGCAGAGAGTTTAGGATGCCAAAATGCAATACTGCATCTTTGGGCAGCAATGCAGAAGTCGTCTTTGCAACCCATGCGTTGCTCAACGGCAGTTCCGGAATTTTTTCTGCAATCTTCTTGCATTCTGCTTTCCAAGCATTAAGATAACTTTCATCTCTCTTGGCCGAAGTCTTGGCAGCATATACTGTAAAAAATGCACTTTCTTCCATCTGGAACACATTCGACAGTTTGCGGTAAGTGTCACGGACCTCGCCATCCGGGTTTACACGCCAAACGGTCTTGGGGTGCATAGCCATCGCAGCACCCGTAATATCGCCAATATCAATCAGCAGATCAAGCTGCTTGCAGGGTGAATTATACTGCTTTTGAGAGCATACCAAACTAGGATGTACCGCATATTTACCGAGATAGTTCGATGTATGGTCGCAGAAAACAACCGCACCATATGCAGCGCAGAACGCTTCCAGTGCATCAATCTGAGCATTTGTCCACTTCTTGTGTGCGCCTACAATGATGCCTACCTTGCCAGAAGGAATCTCCGGCAAAGTATCACCCATACAGTAGCGGCGAATCACTCGTTCCTCCGGGAGTTTCTCAACATCATACGTTTTGCTGTATGTTGTTGTCAGATTGATATGTACGGGGCCGCCACCATTGTGCGTCAGTTCGAGCATTGCTTTGTTCAGCATGACATTATAGGCCCATTCATCCTCTGCATCGTGGATTGCCGGAATCTGAACACTCAGCTTTGCCACATCGTTCTGGATTTCAGTTCGATCAATTACCTGTGCAATATTCTGTCCAATGCGCCCTACGTGCTGAGTTGACGTAATTGCCAAAATCGGCAGCTTGCGATAATATGCCTCCGTCAGCCCAGAAAGATAATTTCGACTTGCTGTTGCGCCCGTACAAGTCAAAGCAACTGCTTCACCACTTTCTTCGGAAAGACCACACGCAATATACGCAGCTGACCGTTCATCAACCGAAGAATAAATTTCAAAAAAAGGATCGTCCTGAATACTTGCCACAAAAGTGATGTTCGTCGTTCCGGGGCTGGCAACAACCTTATGAATGTTATGCGCTTTCATCAACGCAATAACCATCTGGATATTGCGCTCGTTGGTATATCGTCCGTTCATGTGAACCTCCTTATGCTTTCTTCATTGCAATCAGGCTCTTCAGCAATGCAATGATCTTATTTCTATTCAATACTGCAAGGACGCCGGCTATCACCAGTAAACCATATCGGATAACAGGCGCATTATATGTCATCATCAGCAAGAAACCACTAATCATGAAAGCCCCCGTTATTGTCAACAATGTCTTTAAATTATAGATTCGCACACCGTTCATTTCTTCATTACAGATTTTTTGTGCAAAACAATAGTGTGCTACTGTATATAGCATATAGCAAACCAGCGTCGTATATCCTGCGGCCATGTAGCCGAAAAGTTTGATGCAAATATAATTAAGAATGATATTCAACACTGCCCCGGACATAGTTGCATATGTCACGTATTTTGTTTTTTCAAAATAGAACTCTATAACCGCAAAGAATGTATACGCAAACATGAAGTAAACGCCCATTGCCACAGGTGGTATCACCCAAATTGCTTCGTGATATTGAACCGGAGCAAAAATTGCTACCGCCTCCGGCGCAAGTACTATCAGAATCAGATTGACCGCTGCAACCAAGCCCAAGGACAGATATGCAACTCTTCCAATGTCCTGTGTCCGATTTGCTTTCATTTTTTTATACAGCCACGGCTCTATTGTTTTTAACAACGCAGTATTAAAAATCGTCATGATTTGGGAAATGGAATAGGCCAAGCTGTAAATGCCTGCTGCATCTGCACTAACCATTTTCTGAATCATAATCCGGTCCGAGCTATTCAATACGGTTTGCGACAGATAATGAGGAATCAATGGCAAATTGAAGTGCAGTGCATGAACCCAGTATTTTTTCACATACAGAGTTTTTCCGCGGCGAAGCTGTGCCACGAACAATCCCGTACATGTAACAACTTCAACCAAAGCTAATCCCAAAATGCGCGCGGTTACTTTATCATCAGCAAGGCGAACCAAAATAATGCCCAACACCGGTTTTGCAATGGACGAAATCAAAGTAATGATAACAAGAGCTCTATACTTGAAATCCACTCGTTGAGAAACCGACCAGAAATTGAACACAGCCGTCGCCCAAATCATAATGAACATCAACAACGCCTGTGTCGTTGTCATTTCAAAAAAATGATTCCAAAAGTCATGTGCTACGCCATAAATTGCAAAACCAATAAGAATACAAAGCGTACACATTCCTTGTAGGGCTGACGCATAGCGATCCCTATCTTCCTCATATTTAACTAACCCGCGCGTAAACACACCATTATACAGATTAAGCGTAACAAATACCGTGACAATACTCAGCCACGAATTAAAAACATTAAACTCGCCATACTCCTGCGTTGTTAAAAGACGTGTAAATATAGGAGTTGTTATCATTGAAATGCCCTTTTGTAAGAATGAGCAAATCAAGAACCACGCAGATGCCCGAACCTGCACTGGCAGTGTTTTGTATTTTTGAATCAGCTTATTCATGTTGCAGCTTTGTCTTTTCCCTTCTACTTATCGTATTCCTTCTAAGCACCCCAGAAGATATTCCTGCGACCTCTGAACCCACGGAGATAGTCTGTTATGAACTTTTTTATAATCAATTTCTGTCGGAGAAATTACAAAATCATTCAACTTTCTTCCCTGAATGTCTAATATCGTCATCAGCGAATCCAGTCTCGAATTCATTTTCTGTTTTACATCTATTACTTTTCGATCACAGATTACAAACTGCGTCTCCATCAATATAGCAAATGCACAGCCATGAAAAGAGTCCGTGAAGAACATTTTAGCATTCGCAATATAATTCAGAAATTCTTCGATTCCTGCATAACAGGACTTGTAGTCTTTTTCATCCCATAAATCTATGATCTTACAGTCATGCTTCTTTGCATACCGTTCGATCTCTTTATGAGCTTCTAATGACTGGCCCCCAAGAAAATATGTCAAGATATACTTTTCCGAAAGCGGGCTGACTTTGCTTTGCCATTGCTCAGGAGACAATAAGAAAACCGGATCGCACACGTGTTCGCATTCTTTTCCTGTAAGTTCTTCAACAAGTTTGCATCCCTGATTCTCTCGGCAAGATAGTCTTGAAAATCCATTAAGTCTTTCCTTAAAGCGGCTTTTTTGCTCATTCGGAATTTCAGAAACACCGATACTCGGTGCATATGCCACTCTTTTGCTTTTTGGAACAAATGTCAGAAAGAACTCGTCTAAACTTCCTTGCCAGTATGGGTTCCATACTTGATCGCTGCCCACAATTACAGCATCATACTTATTGCTATATTCTCGAAGTTCTTCTACATTTTTAAGTACTACATCAGACAAAGCAATGTTCTTATTTTCAAATTGCTCAAACTTTTGGCATCGTGTATTCTTTTTTGCTTGTAATTCACCTTTATGAACCTTCGCACTAACAATCCATTTCACGTTCCAAATAGATTCTGCAACGCCCTGACTAAAATATTTTTTCTTTAACAGTTCCAGTTTCTCTTGTTTTCCTCGCATTTTTCTACCAAGTGAAACTGTATATCGAATTGTTTCAGCTTCAATTCCTTCATTTTTCAGAAATTGCTGTAATGCATAATTTTGGAGTTTATTGCCAAAGTTAGATCCTCCATAAATCGTAAGGATTCCCACTTTCATTATCTTTCACTTCCTTCCTGCACTTGCTCCAAATCAAAAATATAAAATATAAACATAATCACAGGGAACAACGCAATTGCCGAATAAATCGGAAGAAAATAACTTAGAAGCAATAAATACACAAAATATAAAAGCGTTTTCTTTATGCTTCCTTTGTCACTATCAATTCCAATTCTAGCCAAGCACAACGTCCAAAGAAAATATCCTGCTACGCCCAACATATAAATATAAGACGATGCGCTATTTAGTCCAAGGTACTTAACTTGATTGTTTGTTGAGTGCATAGATACAGCACCAATTCCAACGCCAAAAGTTCCACAATTTTCAACTGCATAATAGGTTGCAACTGCACGATCGTCATTGGCTGCTACCATATGCTCAACATCTCCACTTAGATAAATTGCAAACTTGTCGTTAATCAAATCATTGACATAATCGTTCACATATCTATTGGAAGAATAGATTATCAGCGCGACAATTAGCACTCCGAATACAGCAAAGATTTGTTTCATTCTATTGCTAAACTCAACTTTTCTGATAAGAAACAAATAAATCAAAACTGTTACAGGCGCAATTATTAAAAACGACCGTGCCGAATTTATCATGCAGATAATAATGCTCGCAAGGAAGAAAAATATATTATATTTAATGATGCGGTTATCATTTCTTTTATACGCGACATAAAAGTTTAGAATTATAATCGCAATGCTCCATATATCCCATCGCGTTGTTCCATTGATTCCCAAGAATCCAGTCAGCTGGTCAAAGTATGCTCTATTGTTCACACTTGCAATAGCCTTCCTATTCATAAGGAAATATGGAATAACGCTTTGAATGACAATTAGAATATCATTTAGCACAAAATATCTATTCAGAAATACAAATAGAAACTCTATTACATCGCAGCCACTAGCGATTAGTCTTTTTATGGATGCAATAACCGCCATTGAAACAATTACCGTTCCCAGCATTGACTTCAAATCTGCCACAAGATATTGTCTTGTTCTTGCTTGAAAAATTCCAATTCCACATACTACAAGAAGTATGCCAACTAAAATATAATCCGGCAAAGTATTGACAGATATTTGCCTTATCTTTGCAGATTTCAAAAGCACAAGAATCGACAAAACAATCATCGCAGTTTCTTGTATTCCACGTCCAAACCAAATCCAATGTGCAATTAGCACATAAAAGCCAAACAGTACAAGAAGTAATGTTTCTTCTATGCAGCCTCTTCTTATTCTAATCTTCATAATATTCCTATCTTGGATTTTATTTTCGTATCAGTGATAACAACTTCTCTGTATTTTCACCAAACAACGGCTCTCCATTTGCCATTTGTGGCAGCCATGACCCTCCGCCCCTTGTATTGATTTCCAGTAATTCAACCTCATTGTTATTGTTCAACGTAACATCCCATGAAATAGTTCCTAATTGCGGCGTGATTGCGTGCATTTTCTTACAAGCATCTACCAATAGCGGCACTCTTTCAATTTTACAATCCGCAAATACTGCGTTAGTATCAGGATGACTTGTAAAATGTTCTCCGCTCTCCGTGTACGCACACTCTGCTAATTGTCCATTTGGTGATACGCCTACAAACATTCCTCCTGCATGAGCATTGTCAAGTCTTTTTCCATTTCGGCCAATACGTAGAACAGCCGGACACGCATAAATTTTTTCATCTAATATGTATGTCATGATTCGGAATGTATTGATTGCATATGGATAGATTGATTTGAGAGATTCGGCAGGTTTTACACATTCTTGAATTGCAATATCCATCTTGCCATACTGCCGGAGTACTTCTTCCAATGTTTCGCCTTCAAAAACATCTACACCATTTTTCAATCTAACGAAACGTACTCCTCGTCCCGATCCACTTTCCACCGTTGGCTTTATAACAACTTCACCAATGTCATGCAATCCTTTCATAAATTCATCTTCTGAAATGGCTATATAGTTTTCATCTCTGAACAATCCATTACAGCGCGAATAAAATATGCGAGGTGTTCTTACCCCCCCCGCTGTATACAGATGCAGTAGATTTTTATCTTCTAGAGCATCATTGTAAGGGTTCTTATCGAACAGTGGCTCCAACTTGCTCGAAAACAAATATTCCGGGAAGTATCTTACATTAAACTTGCCTGTATAAGATTGATACAGCTTATGCCATGCTGAAGATATTTCTTTTCCATAGTTCTTTTTCCAATATTGCTTAAATTCGTTTTCTTGCTCTGCCGTCCAATGAACCGTTGAAATCAGCCTTTGACGGTTTTCATTTTTTATCTTCCTAACTTCCCCATAATACTGTCCCATAGAATAGCTCTTTTCTATAATATCATTACAGCTATTCCTTACAGCTTTTAACAGGCCCATTATATTACCTCCTCGTAGACAGCCATTAAATTTTTTGCAGCATTTTCTATTGAGAAATTTTCTCTTACATAAGTCGCAGCTCTCTTCGTTTTATCTTCCAACTCTTTTGTTCCAAACTGGTTAATATACTCCAAAATACACGCTGCTAGTTCTTCGCTATTTCCTGTCTCATATATGAGTATATTTTTTCCGTTTTCTGTGAGTTCCCCCGAAATTGATGTATTAGAGCAAACTAGCGGAACTCCACATACCATTGCCTCCGTTGCTGCCAATCCGAATGATTCTCTTTTAGAACAGACCACCGATAAATCGCATTCAGCCCAAAATCGATTCATGTCACTTTGCATTCCAACAAATTCAACAAAATCTTTCAATTCATTTTTGGCAATAAGGTCTTTTAATCCATCTTTATAAGACCGATCATAGCTACCCGTTCCCCATCTACCAGCAATTTTTAGAATAGCTTGATGACCCGCTTGATGAACCTTTTTAAGTGCCAGAATTGCATCTTTATGGTTTTTTATCGGTGCTGTTCCCGCAAGGCCAATGATGATATTACTTTCTGAAGGCCGACCGCTTCTTCTCGTTTCAAAAGCAGTCATATCTATACCATCATAGACCACCTTCAATTTTGATTTATCACGGATATTATTTTGATACGCTTGTTCAAGATAGTTCGACACACAAACCACTTTGTCAGCACGGTTAATTTTTTTCCAAACCTGTTCTGTATCAAAAAAAACAGGAGTTTCCCCATATAAATCAACGAATTCTCTCAAATGCCATACTACCGGGATTCCCAATGCTTTTGCAGCACTCACACCTGTACCATTGTATATGCAATTAAGATGATATACTTTAGCTTTCTGCTTTTTTAGCAAAAAATAGGTTTTACATTCTGCAATCAGATTGATAAAACATTTCACTTTCCATGCAACAAAGTTTTTTGCGCCCTTCGTTTTCTGTTCCGGCACACACCAATCATATGACTTAATTACTGAATATGGAATTTTCCTATTCCTTAAAACATCTTCAAGTTGTCCATGTCCTTTTAGAATAAAATATGGTTCAACCCCTTCCTTTTTCAACAAAGGAAGGACATTTAGCAAAGTTATGATTGCCCCACCTGTATATGAGGTGGCTGTCGATAAAATAACAACCTTCATTATGCTCCTCTTTACTTATCAATTGGAAGTCTCAACAGCTTTCCCAACTCATAATCAGTTTTCATCGGATTAAATTGAATGAAGCCCGACCCCGGATATAATGTCAATTCGCCGCAATAAATCTTGTCATAAATACTGTACATATCCACTCGTAAAAAAGTCATATCCTTTGAGAGCACTTTTGCAATTTCGAGCATTTCATCCAATCTTTGCGGCTTCGGAATATCGGCATCTCTATTATTGGGGGAACTATCGCAGAACTCCAAAAAATTCCAATCCAAATCATAGGCGTTTAGCATATGTTTAACAGACCTATTGTAATCAACCTCGACATATACTGGTTTACCATTGAAGCAGAAAATCTTATAATCCTTTAAATCCCATCCCGTCTCGTCAACCATAAATTGTTCTGCGATAACTCTCGGTTTAATATCTTTATATGCAGGTTCTCTTGTATTTAAATAATAATTTCTTTTATAACAGTGCTTTAACTTTTTGATTGCAGTTTCCTTATCAAAGTTGCTTTTATCTTTGCAAATCACAACACCACCTGAATCATGTGTACATTTCAGAACAAATTGATCTGGCAGAGAATTAAAATCAATGTCATCCACCTCATTCCATACTCCTAATAATGGCACAAGGTACTTTTCTCCCACTTTCTGCGCAATGTATTCGCGCACCGCATATTTATCGGCAAACTTTGTATAAATCGGCTTAAAATCGTTAATCTTTAGCCATTGAAGTTTATCATTTAACGCTTGTGGATGATCCAAGTCCAATTCTCGCCCCATACGATACTTAAACAACTTTTTTAAATATTTTTCATCTGCTTCTTTGCTGCCTTGTAATATCCTTCCCTCTAAATAAATCATATACTGTTTAGGATCTTCCAAAATATTCTTCCAACTCATAATAGCTCCTCTAATCTTATAAATCTTACTTTTCCACAAACTCAACAATACGTCTAGCCGCTTCTTTAATTACCGTTTCTTTCATTGTGAAAGCAATTCGAATATAATCATCAAAATCATCACCATATGCAATTCCAGGAACAACTGCAACATGCTTTTCTCTCAAAAGTTGCATTGCAAATTCTGTGCTTCCTATTTTCATTTCTCCAATATTCACAAACATATAAAATGTTCCCTTTGGAATCATAAATGATACTCTATTTGATTTCTGCAACTCTTTTACTAAAACATTTCGCCTTTTTCTAAATTCGTCAACATAATCCGTCATGTCCGGATTTTCATTAAATGCTCTGATTGCTGCATATTGGGAAGGTAATGGTGTACAAGCAGCTACATTTTCTTGTAGTTTAATAATTGCAGCAATCCAGTCTTTCGGTCCCACCGCAAATCCAACGCGCCAACCCGTCATAGAGAATTTCTTTGAACAACTGTCTACATATAAGATATTTTCATATACAGGTTTAACACTTAATGCGCTGAAGTGCTTGCTCTCGTTATATACCAGTGTACTATATACTTCATCAGATACTAACAAAATATTTCGTTTTCTTGCAAACTCTACAATTTCAGTGACCGTTTTTTCAGAGTATACCGTTCCTGTTGGATTTGTTGGCGTATTTATAATAATTACTTTTGTCTTATCAGTTACCGCTTTCTCTATATCTTCAATCTTCGGTGAAAAGTCATTTTCTTCCCATGTCCGAACGATAACCGGAATACCACCACACATTTCGATCATCTGATAGTAGTTAATGTAATATGGTGCAAAAATGATTACTTCATCTCCGGGATCAATAGAACTGAGCAAAGCCAAATATAGTGCTTCCATTCCTCCTACTGTAACTGCTATTTGTGTCTGGTAGTCGAACTTTCTTCCATATGTATAATTCAAGTACTTGGAATAAGTTTTTCTTAACTCAACTAACCCTGCATTTGCTGAATATCGCGTTTTTCCTTCCATAATAGCATCACAGCCAGCCTGTCGAATACACTCAGGCGGAATAATATCCGGATCTCCCAACGTAAGATTTATAACATCATCATACTGTGCTGCCAGATTAAACAACTGTCGCCCCTTTGACGGCTTGATTCCGTTTGCAAGCTTTGATATTTTCATTTTAATCTTTACCTCTTGACCATTTTCAGATACAAATTCTGATAACGTTTGCTCATCCCCTCTGCCGTGAAATTATCCATAACAGCGGTATAACTTCTCTCACCCATTTCAAATAGGTTCTCTTCCATCATCTGATCCATCAAGACTGAAAGCTGCTTAACATTCCCAAGTTTATAGGAATGGCCACACTGAGGGTCTGCTTCCAAAACCTCCATGTGCTGCGGAATATCCGACAGAAGTACCGGCAAACCACAAGCCATCGCTTCCAAAACGCCATTAGGCAGTCCTTCGGACTTGCTTGTTGCTAAGTAAACATCAGAAGCGTGGAGATATTCATTTACATTGGACACCTTACCCCGGAACAAAATATTTGTATTCTTAGAAAACTCATCTTTCAGTACTTCAAAATTCGTTCCATCGCCAAGCAGAAGCAAAACTGCATCTGCATTTTTCTTCATTGCCAAAAATGCAGTGATTGCTTCTTTTTGATTTTTTCTGTCGATGAATCCACCGCTATACACATAAATATTTTTTTCTAACGGCAAATCAAGTTTTTTCCGAACGTCATCTATTTCGTTACAGTTTCTTTTTGTATACTGGCTCACATCCACGCCGTTACGGATATACGGAATCTCCATATTCTGACGGCTTCTATACATTTTCGTCAAACTTTCAGAACACGTCACGAAAGGTTCACCTGCTGCCATACGTTTCTTAATCAAATTCAAATCGAGAAAGGCCATAACTGTTCCGGGAATTTTCCCATAGTAGTCAGGATAATCCTCATAGCAATAATTTCTGAGCGTGACAAAGTGAATTGCTCTCTTATAGCCGAGCGTCATTCTGTACGGCGGCATACCGACACCCTGCACAATATCCGGCTGCAACTGCTCTAAAAGTTGTCCAACCTCTTTCTTTCCAAAGAGAACAGACTTTTTCTTGCTCATGTTTGCAGACAGTACGGGGATACCCAGCTTTTTATACTCATCAATCATTGAATTGTCTGCATCTTCCGGCCACACAGTTACCAGACTAGGCTCAAAGACCTCTTTGTCCATATTGCGAATAATATTCAGTGTCTGTTTGATTGGGCCATTCTTTTTACAATTTGTTTCTACAAAGGTAACTTTGATTTTGCTCATTATGTTCGTTGCCTTTCTTTACTTGTTAAACAACTCATCTACGATTGACTCCAAGCCCTCATTGAATTTTGCATTGTTGCTGCTAATCCCATGACCCATGCCTGCTACAATCCGATCGTAATTGGTTATAACATCTCCAAGGGTTTCAATATCTTCCACTTCAATAATCGTTCCCATCCGTTTTGCGACATTTCGTGCAAATTCCACCTGATGGTCATTAACGTGTTCATTGAACTGATGCTGCCGTGGCACAACAATAGGTGTTTTTCCAATCTGAAGCGGCATAATAAAACTTGCTGGGCCACCGTGGGTGATTACAATGCGCGCATCTGCTACATTCTTAATCATTTGCTGGTACGGAATCAACTTGCTCCACTGGCAATATTTTGGTTCGTATGTACTGAAACCCGTCTGAATAATGACATCTTCGGTTATAACGCCATCTTTTTTTAATTCATCCACCTTTTGAATCAACCGATTAAATGGTTGCTCATGTGTTCCCACTGTCACAAAAATCATGTTGGCTTTCTCCCCCTACTATCTTAGAATATACTTCCGAGATTTACTGCTTTGGGGTAAACCTTCTTCTGCTCATCCCATTGAACGACAAATTTATCAGCAATAGGGTAAACCATCTTTCCAGTCATAGTTGGTTTATCAATACGATCAAACACCTCAATGTATACCACTTTTGCTCCCATCATTTTTCCGATATAGAAAAACGGAACGGCTACTGCTGCACCACAGGAAACAATCAAATCCGGCTTTTCCTTATGCAGAACATCCCATGCAATTTTGGTGTTTTTTACCAATGCTTTCAAACTACGATTTGTCGGGTAATAGCACGGATAAACTTTTTCTCCCTCAAGCAGACTACGCGCATCTTCTTTATCAAACGTAACCCAAAACCGCTCTTTATCCTTCCAAAACGGTTTTAGCATATATAAATGTGTCAAGTGTCCACCTGACGACCCCACTAAACATACTTTCATCTTTGTTCTCCTGCTCATCAATCACGACGGAAAATATCACGCGTATAAACCTTATCTTTCACATCATCCAGACACATATCATAGCGGTTTGCAATGATTGCCTGACTCCTCTTTTTAAACTCATCCAAGTCATTCACCACAAGACTGCCAAAGAACTTTTCGCCGTCTTTCAACGTCGGCTCATAGATAATAACCGTTGCACCCTTGGCTTTAATGCGCTTCATAACGCCCTGAATGGAACTCTGACGGAAGTTATCGCTATTGCTCTTCATCGTCAGACGGTAAACACCAACCACGACTTCCTTTTCCTTGCTCTCATCCCAGCTGTCATTTGCCTCATAAGCACCTGCAATTTCAAGCACACGATCTGCAATAAAGTCCTTCCGGGTACGGTTCGATTCCACGATTGCTTCAATTAAATTTTCCGGTACATCGGCATAATTTGCGAGCAGCTGTTTAGTGTCTTTGGGCAGGCAGTACCCGCCGTAGCCGAAGCTGGGATTGTTGTAATGAGTACCGATACGCGGATCAAGGCAAACACCGTTGATAATCTGCTGGGTGTTCAGTCCCTTCATCTCCGCATAGGTATCCAGTTCATTAAAGTAGCTGACACGCAGAGCCAAATAGGTATTAGCAAACAATTTGACCGCCTCTGCCTCAGTAAAGCCCATAAACAGAGTATCAATGTTTTCCTTGATTGCTCCTTCCTGAAGCAATTCAGCAAAAGTGTGTGCAGCCTTTACTAGACGAGCATTTTCTACATCCGTACCAACGATGATACGGCTCGGATACAGGTTGTCATACAGTGCCTTACTCTCACGCAGGAACTCCGGGCTAAAGATAATGTTGTCGCAGTGATATTTTTCACGGACGCTTGCGGTGAAGCCAACAGGAATTGTAGACTTGATTACCATGATTGCTTCCGGGTTATACTCAATTACCAGCTTGATAACCGCTTCAACCGCAGAAGTATCAAAGAAATTCTTCTTGCTGTCATAATTGGTCGGAGCCGCAATCACAACAAAATCAGCATCAGAATATGCTTCTTTTGCATCCAGCGTTGCAGTCAAATCCAGTTCTTTTTCTGCCAGATATTTTTCAATATAGTCATCCTGAATCGGAGACTTTTTGTTGTTAATAAGTTCCACCTTTTCTGGCACAATGTCCACAGCCGTTACCTGATGGTGCTGTGCCAGCAGCACCGCCAGCGAAAGCCCAACATATCCCGTGCCTGCCACGGCGATTTTCAGATTTTTAAACTCCTTCATTATTACTTTCTCCCCTGTATATTCATCTTAAAAACACACTTTTTACATACTCATAGCTGTTAATGTCGCCAATGTCATACCGTTTACCCGGCATGACATAAGCGTGCATCGGGGTCTGCTTGCTCAACCATGCGGCAAAGCTGCCCGGTGCGTCATAGCCACAGCCATTATTTAGTGCTTCCTGAATCCGCTTTACATCACAGGCACGATAGCAGTAGAACGGCGGCACAGCCAGATTTCCTCTTGGTTCCTTTGGCTTTTCCTCATAGCTCGTAATCAGATCCGAGTTATCAAGCGTGATGATTGCTGTTTTCTGCTGCTTTTTCAGTTCGTTTTCCTCGTGGCACATCACACAGGAAGTATTCTTTTCCTTTGCATAGTCAACAAACTTGGAAAGGCTGAAATCCAGCACATTATCGCCAGCCATAACTAGCAAATCATCAGCCAACTTCAGTTTTTCTACCGCCAGCTGAATATCCTTGACTGCTCCCAGACGAGTTTCATTGGTGCTTGTCCCATCATCGATCACAGTAATCTCATAAGGCCGCGTCTTTTGCTTATTGCTTTTCCAATCCTCAAAATTCTGTGCAAACTTGTGGTTGGAAACCACCACAAATTCGTCAATGTTGGTGGTGTCCACCAGATCATCCACCAACCAATCAAGGATGGATTTCTCGCCCACTTTCAGAAGCGGTTTCGGGAAATTCTCTGTCAGCGGATAAAGCCGTGTAGCATAGCCCGCTGCCAAAATCAAACATTTCATCTATGTACTCTCCTTACAGTTCCACGCCATCGGCGCTCTCACACAAGTGGAAGCTATATTTTCCTTCCAATGCCGGGAACGCTTTCAGATACTCTGCTGTGACCTTTGCTTCAATATCTTCGGCCTTGTCTGGGTCAATCAGCGCCATGCAGCAGCCTTTGAATCCCGCACCGGAGAAGCGACCACCGTAGATACCATCAGTGTCAGCCATAATTTCATACAGTTTTTTCAATTCATCGCAGCCACACTCGTAACTATAAATGGAAGATTTGCCACTCTCAAAAACCAGCTGACCGTAGCCTTCCAAATCACCTTTACGCCACAGTTCTGCACCCTTTTCGGCACGAGCAAACTCGCTGTAATAGTGTTCTGCGCGTCTACGCCACAATTCTGGCAGACGGTCTTTATAGGCTTCAAACACCTCATACGGCACATCGCGCAGCCGGGTATTTGCAAAGGTGTCATAGTCCATCCCTGCATAGCCCATCAGTGCATAGGCCGCTGCCTTGCACTCGTCCTGCCGCAGATTGTACTTGGAGTTTTTCAAAGAACGCTCCAAGCCAGAGAAGAAGATTGCCACCTTATAAGGCTTCATTTTCTCACTGGTGGGGATCAGTTCATAGCTATCGTCTTTCGTGTCAAGGTACAGCAGGTGATTCTTCTTGGAAAGCACTTCGCAGCTTTGATCGAGTTTGCCGCAAGAAACACCGACATACTGGTTTTCTGCTGCCTTTGCCGTGAGAATCATCTCCATCGGTTCAAGATGTACGCCATTCACTTTGCACAGTGCGGATAAGAAACAAATAATGACCGATGCAGACGAGGACAAGCCGCCAATTGGCAGACTGCCTTCGATGATGCCCGACAGACCAACTTTCAGGCGGTACTTTTCTCCCAGCATCTTTGCAGCACCACGCAGATGATCAGCCCAGTCACCCTGCTTTTCATCCGGCACTGCATTCACAAAGAACTGAGCGCGTTTCGGGAAGTTCAAAGACTGCAATTCCACAACACCATTCTGTTTCGGGTGATAGGCCATGTGGATTCCCTTGTCGATTGCCAAACCATTGATTTTTCCGTACTGATGGTCGATATGCGCACCCAGTGGACTGATGCGGTACGGGCAGAACGCCACATCAAACGGTTCCTGATGATATAATTCCTTGTAAACCTCAACACACTTCATCGGTTTATTTTCCTACTCTTCGTTATTTGTAAAACTTTGCGTACCACTCAGCGAACTTCCGTAAACCCTCGCGCAAACTAGTGGAGGGCTTATATCCGAAGTCACGCTCCAGCGCACTGGTATCTGCATAGGTCACAGGTACATCACCAGGCTGCATCGGAACCAATTTTTTGTGTGCTTCAAAATCATAATCTTCCGGCAGAACACCAGCACGAATCAGTTCTTCCTGCAAAATCTGTACAAAGTCCAGCAGATTTTCCGGGTTCTGGTTGCCGATGTTATAAACTGCATACGGAGGAACGGGCAGACCATCTTCACCATTTTTACGTTCCGGCGCACCCTGCATCACACGGACAACGCCTTCGACAATATCATCCACATAAGTAAAGTCACGCTTGCAGTTACCGTAGTTGAAAATCTGAATCGTTTCGCCTTTCAGCAACTTGTTAGTAAAGCCGAAGTACGCCATATCCGGGCGACCAGCAGGGCCATATACTGTGAAGAATCTTAAACCAGTGGAAGGAATGTTATACAGCTTCGAGTAGGCATGAGCCATCAGTTCATTCGATTTCTTGGTTGCTGCATACAAAGATACTGGGTTATCGACCTTATCATCCGTGCTGTAAGGCACTTTTTTATTACTGCCATAGACCGAAGAACTAGACGCATAAACCAGATGTTCCACCGGGGTATGTCCTTCATCGTAAGAGTGACGGCAGGCTTCCAGAATGTTATAAAAGCCAATCAGGTTTGCCTCCACATAGGCATCGGGGTTCGTAATGGAATACCGAACGCCTGCCTGCGCACCGAGGTTTACTACGATTTCCGGTTTATACTGCTCAAAGATAGCTTCAATCACAGACTTGTCTGCCAGATTGCCTTTTACAAAACTGAAATTTTCAAACTTCTCCAGTTCATTCAGCCGAGCTTCTTTCAGCCGAACATCATAATAATGATTCATATTATCCAGGCCAACGACCTTAACCCCCTCCACCGTGGAGAGCAGTCGCTTCGCAAGGTTAGAGCCAATAAAGCCCGCCGCACCCGTGATAAAAATGCTCTTGTTTTTCAGATCAATTTTTGTTTTATTTTCCATCATAATTTTCTTATCCTCCCTTGTTGAATCCCCTACCTATTTCATTGTACGACAACAAGCCTGTATACAGATTGTGGTAACAATCTATACGCAGGCTTGTCCTCGTACCTCCTTATTCTGTTTTCTGCTCTATCAGCTTTCGCTGTGGTGGGTTAAGTATAGAGCGCAACCAGAAGCCATTAACCCCTGAAAGCACGCTGGCCGTAACGCACCATGACAAGCAGAAACAAGTTGAGGTGAAAAGGTCAAGCCGCGCAAACCCGCATGAAATCAGGCTTTTCTCTGGTTGTCCATATTATTTCACACTCCCCATGGACGGTAACTACAACTCGTTTACCGAGCATCTTCGGCAGCCATGCAAAGAACGCCGGTCCTTCGGCGTGGATGTGCACCACATCGTATTTTCCAAATGCACTATAAAGTGCCGCAAATGCGGAGGAGCTGACTGCAGCAAGTCCACGCCGTTCAATAGTCGGAACAGACTTCTGACGGATTCCCTCGTACTCCGTTTTACCAGCATCGTCATATTCTGCACCACTCACATGATGGCCTGCTCTGTTGTAACAGGTCACGTCACAGCCATTCTGTGCCATTCGGGTGCAGAGCTCTTTGACAACGATTTCTACTCCGCCTTCTCTCGATAATCGCTTCTGTCCGAACATTGCAATCGCAAGTTTTTTACTCATAAATCTTTCCCACAATCCCACTCAATTTCTTCATCAATATCTCGGCCAACACAAAGAGCGGATAGGCTCGCTTGCCTGTCCGCTGGCTGTCACCCCACCCTCATGGTCGAGATTTCCTTCTGGATGGCATTGCTGCCACCCAAAAAGATCAGTCGTTCATTCTTCGGGTAAGAAAATATGAACTTCGGGTTGCGGAGCCTTTCATTCTCTGCCGTACCCTTGTCCCTATTATGACAGCCGCGTATTATATCTCTAGCCCCCTTTGCGTCGATGGTAGGGACCGTTTTCTGACGGACACCCTTATACTCCACCGCTTGGTCATACTCTGCACCACTGACATGATGGCCTGCTCTGTTGTAGCAGGTCACGTCACAACCATTCTGTGCCATTCGAGTACAAAGCTCTTTGACGACGATCTCTACGCCGCCCTCTCTCGACAATCGCTTCTGTCCGAACATTGCAACTGCAAGTTTTTTGTCCATATTGTTTCCTCACAACCCCCACACATGATTGGCTCTACGGTCAATCTCTCGAAACATCTATCCCAGATAACACAAATAGCGGATAGGTTCTTACACCTGTCCGCTGCTCGTTACCTTACCACCTCAGCCCAGTGTTCTGTTCTGAGGTAAGACAATATAAACTTCGGGTCATAGAGCCATTTACTTTACAGCAATCTTTCTTCAGTCGACTGCAGTGTATCATGATGCTATGTTTCCTATCTTCTTATTGTTTGCAACAGGCACCCGATCACATCAACTCCATCTGGACAACCTGCCGCCTGAATGTCCTTTCGTATCTGGAGCTCACTCTCCGAACCCCAGCAGGCACACCTTGAAGGTCTTAAAGATGATCTTCCAGTCCACCCAGAAGCTGCGCTCCTTAACATATTTCACGTCCAGGTCCATCCACTCCTCAAAAGAGAGCTCATTCCGATGGGGTGCGATCTGCCAATAGCAGCTGAGGCCCGGCGTCACATACAGACGCTGCCAATCATACTGGGTATATTGCTCCACCTCACGAGGCAATGCCGGGCGAGGACCCACGATGCTCATATCGCCCTTCAGGATGTTCCACAGCTGCGGCAGCTCATCGATGCTGGTCTTGCGGATAAACTTACCCACACGAGTGATCCGAGGATCCTCCTTGTATCCAAGATTCTCCAACATCGTCTTTCCACCTGTAAAAAATCAGCTTTTTCCCTCCCTGCTGTAAAGGACACTTGTCTATTTTTGACCTATGCTGGGGAGATTTTACTACTCCCCCTTCCTACTGTGTTGGACACCTATTTCAGATTTTTAACCACCCCCGGGGTCCGTAGAGGGGAAAAAACTTTCTCCACCCCGTATAGGAATTGTTGCCGTCTCTCCTCCGCCGGGAGCTTGGTAACGATCACAGGCGGTCCCTATTCCATTGGGCAAGGAAACAGGCAATCAAGACGCCACCGTCCCAGAACCCCACAAGATTTCACATAAGTCATCTTATAAGTCCCAACAATTGGACATGTCCTCCTGCTATCATATTGTCAGGCCCAAGGTTTCATGGCAGCCCGGAGGTCCTGTTTCATAAAGCAAGGAAGGCCGGCGGTGGCGTTCCACACGATCGTAAGGCAAAAGACCAGGTGTATTCCAACGTCAGACCAGGCCCTCTGCTCCATAGGAATTTCCAGGGGAAAAGCTGCATTAAAAGCAGATAGTGCACCACCAATGTCCCACCCTATGCAGTAGGAAAAGGCCACCCGGAGCGACGCAAAAAGCATCCAGTTTCCTCCTGAACCAGCCTTTGCAGTTCCTTGCTGACCATGCACTTGTCCGGGGCGGCATTCAGCATGGCCAGGATCCTGCTCTGAACACCTGCATACTTCGGAGCCGCCCGATCCGGCCTTTCCCGGCAAAAATCCCGGAGGGCACAGTATTTGATGAGCTGCTTGGACAGTGCCGGAGATTTCGGCACCACACGCTCCTTGCCGCCCTTGCCATGCTTCACCAGAATGTAATCCGGTTTGATGTCCTCGGGCTCCATCAGGATCATCTCGTTACAGCGCATTCCTGTGTCAAACAGCAGCATGATGATGGTCTTGTTCCGCACCTCCAGAAAGTCCTTGCCGTCGTAGAACTGGATCATCCGCTTCATTTCTGCTGCGGTAAAGGTATCAATGATGGTCCGGGGCTGCCGCAGTGGCTTTACCTTTTTGGCTGGGTTATCTCGATCCTCCAAATAGTCCTCCTCCACCAGATAATTGAACCAGGTACGCCAGACCTTCAGCAGATCGTTGATGTACCGGGGCGTATTGCCTGCATCCTGTTTTTCCTTCATCAGGTCCCGAAGGTGCCGTGGGCGCACATCCTCCAGTTCCGTGATCTGCTTCCGTTCCAGAAATTCCAGCAAGAACCGGGTAGATGCCCGATAATTCCGCAGAGACCCTTTTGCCAGGTGGCGGCATTCACAGTCATACAAAAATTCGTCCCGAAGCTCCTTCAAACACATAAAAAAACACCCTTCCTTTTGCGGCGGACCACAAAAAGAAGGGCGAAAAATTCCTAGATATGGTTGTCGTACCTAGTCAGGCTTGTTCGTAGTTGAGCAAGACAAACTCCAGCAGACAAATCAGGCGATTTTTAACGACAGAACGTCATTAGCAGTTCTCAGCGAAGTACTTAATGGTACGAACCATCTGAGAAGTGTAAGAGTTCTCGTTGTCGTACCAAGACACGACCTGGACCTGGTAGGTGTCGTCGTCGATCTTAGCGACCATGGTCTGGGTAGCGTCGAACAGAGAGCCGTAACGCATGCCGATGACGTCGGAAGAAACGATCGGGTCCTCGTTGTAGCCGAAGGACTCAGAAGTAGCAGCCTTCATGGCAGCGTTGATGGACTCAACGGTAACGTCCTTACCCTTGACAACGGCAACCAGGATGGTGGTAGAACCGGTGGGAACGGGCACACGCTGAGCAGAGCCGATCAGCTTGCCGTTCAGCTCAGGGATGACCAGGCCGATTGCCTTAGCAGCGCCGGTGGTGTTGGGAACGATGTTCTGAGCACCAGCACGAGCACGGCGCAGATCGCCCTTGCGCTGAGGACC
>UMGO01036635.1_pt1 | contig 33423 bp, 29 predicted proteins | sample 1965301 | NCBI WGS metagenome assembly UMGO01 (sample SAMEA4836074, study PRJEB28245) | human gut metagenome | biome: gut microbiome; material: fecal sample | place: Denmark | collected 2008 | reverse complement strand
ACACAGCTTGCCATTATGAAAAAAGGAAGTTTTTTATATTCTGGAAGCGTGAGTGGATTGCTGGAAAATGCAAAGGGCTGTGTTTGGAGTTGTACGGTACAAAATGCAGAAGAAGCCAGTTTGTTAGAAGCCAATTATTCTATTTCATCTAAGCAGTATGTAAAAAATGGAATCCATATGAAAGTATTAAGCAAAGAAAAGCCAAATGAAAATTGTGTCCCAGATAATGATATCACTTTGGAAGATGCATATATTTATTTGACGAATAGCTAGAATTATTAAGGCCCGCTGTTTGGCGGGCCATTTTTTGCTGTCTTGCAATAACTGTCACGTTGTAATATAGGTGTCATACCCAGCAGCACGCAGACGGTATTCCATGCGGATTGCATTTTCGAGGCGAGAGAATGCGCCAACTTGAACCTTATACAAATCTCCATCCATTAAAATAAAAGCTGGAAACCCTTCTTCTGTGAGCTGAGAATTTAATTCGTAGGCATAATTCCTGTTTTTAAAGGCACCGACTTGAACACGGTAAAGTTTGGAGGCAGGTGTATTGTCAGATAGAGGAGAAGGCGTCCGTTCATTTTGACTGCTGTTGGAGCTTTCAGGCGGATAAGAGGCTGATGAGATTGAATCAGGCAGCTGGCCCTCATTCCTAAGTGTTTCCAGTATTCCATTTGAAATTGCAGCAGCTATTTCCTCAAACTCATCGTCAAATTTTAGATTGTCAGCATCATTGTCGATAAAACCAGTTTCAATTAAAACAGCAGGCATGCGAGAACGACGAAGCACCGCAAGGCCAGGGCGCTCAATTACGCCGATATCGCGAAAGCCAAGTGCGGCAAGCTCTCTGTTAATATCGCGCGCCATTTGTGCAGCTACGCCGCGGTCAGCATAGACTAGTGTTTCAATGCCAGATGCGTTTCCGGCAATTGGCGAAGCATTTCTGTGAAAGGAGATCAGATAATCAGCACCGCTTTCATTTGCAATCATTGCTTTTCTGTAAGGACTGTCGTAAACATCATCTGTGCGTGTGTACAAAACATCAACACCGTTTTGAGATAGCAGTTCACCGACAGCAAGAGCTAGTCTAAGATTGTCATCTTTTTCCTGTCTTCCCTTATAGACAGCACCGGGATCCATTCCGCCGTGGCCGGGATCAATAATAACAGTTGGCATGTAGGAATCCTCAAAAAGTTTGCTCCTTATAGGGTATGTTTGTTTATATGTTGTGGTTCCTGTTTAAACAGAACTAATTGCATATGATTTGTAACTGTGATAGGATATTTGCAGGAGGAGAAAAAAATGATACAGGATATTACACCACATCAATATGATAATCATTATATTGAATATCAGCCACAAGTCACAGATTTTTGTATTTGCATAAAGGATGGAACAGCGCTGTTATGTCAAGATAAAAAAGAAAAGAACAGCTGGTACATACCAACATTCAAGGAGCTTGCAGAGCCGCTTTATGGTGCTGTTTATTTATTTGCCATTGATGGAAAACATTATTTTTTAAAGCAGATGACAGGTAAAGATGATACGGGATGGATTGAGGATGAGAGCAACATGACATCTGGTCCGTCAGATCGCTTACAGGCACTTGAAAATACAAAAGGACTTGCGGGAGCCTGGAAAAACAGACGTGATATGCGTGAGATAATGCCGCGTTTTATTGCTTTTGCTGGAATTACGGCGCTTCAGATTGATGGTTGGTATAGAAACAATCGTTACTGCGGTCACTGCGGAGGCTCATTAAAGAAAGATCATAAGGAGCGTATGCTTTATTGCGAGAAGTGCGGCAGCCGAGTGTATCCGCGCATAAATCCAGCAGTTATTATTGCTGTAACGAAGGGGTCAAAGCTTCTTATGACAAAGTATGCAGGAAGAACGTATACCAGATATGCACTTGTAGCAGGCTTTACCGAGATTGGAGAGACACTTGAGCAGACAGTAGCAAGAGAGGTAATGGAAGAGACAGGTATTAGAGTAAAGAATCTTCGCTATTACAAGAGTCAGCCGTGGTCATTTACAGACACGCTTCTGACTGGATTTTTCTGTGAGGCAGATGGAGAACAGGATATTCGTCTTGATAAGGAAGAACTCGCTGTTGCCGAGTGGATCGAGCGCGACAAAATTGATCAGGCTCAGGATTCTTATGATGACCTGAGCCTGACAAATGAGATGATATGTTATTTTCGTGATCACAAGGATGTATGATGCGATTATACACTTGCTTATTTCTGATAGAAGCGAAGCACACCGTCCATCTGTGATGTCATATTGAGAAGCAGACTGTCTGCAATGGTAAGCGCACACATCGCCTCAACGACAACAACAGCGCGAGGAACAATCAATGGATCATGACGACCTTTGATCGTCAGTTCCATTGGTTCTTTATTGCGTGAAATTGTCTGCTGCGGACGGAAGATCGAAGGTGTAGGCTTAACTGCTGCACGAACAACAATAGTATCACCGTCACTTATACCGCCCAGAATGCCGCCTGCATGGTTGGTTTTCTTGGCGGTATTTCCATTCTCATTAATATAGAAGGAATCGTTATTTTCTGAGCCAACTGAATGTGCTGCTGCGAAGCCATCACCGATTTCAATTCCCTTAACAGCACCTATAGAGACAAGCGCTTTAGAAAGATTAGCATCAAGCTTTTCAAATACAGGATCGCCAAGGCCTGCTGGAACACCTGTGATGCGGCATTCGATTACACCGCCGGAAGATTCCTTTTCTTCCATCATGCGGTCAACATATTCTTGTGCCATTGCAGCAGCTTCTGCATCTGGCAGATGGAATGGATTGTTGTCAATCTCTTCTGGACAAAATGTTTTAGCCACAACAGGTCCAATAGATGAGGCATAGGCAGTAATAGAAATGCCAAGCTGCTCTAAAAGTTTCATAGCCACAGCACCGCCTGCTACACGTCCGATTGTCTCACGACCGGAGGAGCGTCCGCCTCCGCGATAATCGCGAAAACCATATTTTTGATCAAATGTATAATCTGCATGACCAGGGCGATAGCTGTTTGCAATTTCAGAATAATCTTTGGAGCGCTGTGTCTCATTGATTACTTCCATAGCAATTGGTGTACCAGTTGTGCGTCCCTCAAATATACCTGAGAGAATATGAACGCGATCTGCCTCATTTCGTGGGGTAGAGTAGCGTGACTGTCCTGGACGTCTGCGGTTTAGCTGCATTTGGATATCTTCTTCTGAGAGGGAAAGTCCTGCCGGACAGCCATCGACGACAACGCCGATTGACGGACCGTGTGACTCGCCCCAAGTAGTAATACGAAAAATAGTGCCGAAGGATGAACCTGCCATAAAAACCTGCCTTTCTGTGCAAAAAATCAGCTTTGTTTGAATGAAATATATTTAAACAAATTGATTGGATGTTTCATCATAATAGTAATCAATCTGAGCTAGTGTGCTGCAGAGTGTTTGTTTATCTGCGCTTAAACTGCTGCATAGTTCGTCAAGATTTGGATAAAAATCGCGAAGCTGCGTATTGATATAGCTTAAAAGAATTACTGGATCTTTAGGTAAAACAGTCATGAAAAGCCTCCTATTATTTATTGTCAGAATGTGAGCAGCCGCATGAACAGGATTCATGCTGAAAATGTTCGCTCTGTGCGTGCGAAATTCCCTGACTGTCAAATTCACCGGGACAGCTGGTATGCAGGTAGCTGTCAACAAAATGATGAAGGAGCGCGGCCTGTGTGGTGGAGGCAATGTGATAATGTACTTCCTTTCCATGTCGGCTTCCTGTGATCAGCCCTGCATCTTTTAGACAGCGAAGGTGATGTGAGACAGCTGGAGCACTCATGCCGACAGCAGCAGAGATATTAAGTACGCATTCCTCACTGTGGCACAGCAGCCAGAAGATCTGAAGACGTGTACCGTCACAAAGCTGCTTGAAGGCACTGGCCATATCTGCACAGGTATCTTTAGATGGCATTGCCTCAAGAACGTTGTGAATATCCCCGTGATTATGTGGGAGAATTGGAGTTGTCATATAAATTACCATGCCTTTCCGTAATCTGCTAGTGTAAGCAGACACAAGTATGAGATTGCTGTTTCTATAGTACATACAAAATAACAAACGTACGTTTGCAAAATACAGCAAATTAGCAAGATTGATTGAGAAAAAACAAGAATCATCTAGCCATGCCATCTATTTTACTATAGGAAAAATAAAAATACAAGATTTTTTAGGATTTTCCACTTTACTAATTGCCAGATTATGTTATAATATTAACAGAGTGTCTGTGAAAACAGTAAAGATCTGTTTGGACACAAAAGAAAACCGGGAGCAATCCCTTATTTTTAGGAGGTTTATAATGGCTAAGTGGGTTTACAAGTTCCAGGAAGGCAATGCTTCTATGAGAAATCTTCTCGGAGGCAAGGGCTGCAACCTGGCTGAGATGACCGGTCTTGGCATGCCGATTCCACAGGGTTTCACTGTAACGACTGAGGCATGTACCGAGTATTACAACTGCGGAAAGAAGATTTCTGATGAAATTCAGACACAGATCTTTGATGCATTAAAGTGGTTAGAGGAGTACAATGGCAAGAAGTTAGGTGACGTAGAGGATCCGTTACTTGTTTCTGTTCGTTCTGGTGCACGTGCATCCATGCCAGGTATGATGGATACCATCCTGAACCTGGGTCTGAACGATGTATCTGTTGAAGGCTTCGCAAAGAAGACTGGCAATCCAAGATTTGCTTACGATTCTTACAGAAGATTCATCCAGATGTTCTCTGACGTTGTTATGGAGGTTCCGAAGAGCCATTTTGAGAAGATCATCGATGAGATCAAGGCTGAGAAAGGTGTAACCTACGACGTAGAGCTGACCGCTGATGACTTAAAGGAACTGATTGTTCGTTTTAAGAAGGTTTACTTTGATGCTATGGGAAGCGAGTTCCCACAGGATCCTACTGTACAGCTGATGGAGGCTGTAAAGGCTGTATTCCGTTCTTGGGATAATCCGCGTGCTATCGTATACCGTCGTATGAATGATATTCCGGGTGACTGGGGTACCGCTGTAAACGTACAGACCATGGTATTCGGTAACAAGGGTGAGACATCTGGTACAGGTGTTGCATTTACTCGTAACCCATCTACTGGTGCAAAGGGTATCTTCGGTGAGTACCTGTTAAACGCACAGGGCGAGGACGTTGTTGCTGGTGTTCGTACACCACAGCCGATCTCTACTCTGGAGCAGGCTATGCCAGAAGTTTACAAGCAGTTCATGGATCTGGCTACAAATCTTGAGAATCACTTCCATGATATGCAGGATATGGAGTTCACCATCGAGGAAGGCAAGCTGTACTTCCTGCAGACACGTAACGGTAAGAGAACCGCTCCGGCTGCTATCAAGATCGCTTGTGACCTTGTAGATGAGGGACAGATTACTCCTGAGGAAGCTGTATGCCGTATCGAGGCAAAGTCTCTTGATCAGCTGCTTCATCCAACATTCGATACCGCTGCATTAAAGGCAGGCGAGGTTATCGGTTCTGCACTTCCGGCATCTCCAGGTGCTGCTGCTGGTAAGGTTTACTTTACTGCAGATGAGGCTAAGGCTGCTGGTAAGGGCGGCAGAGGCGAGAGAGTTATCCTGGTTCGTCTTGAGACTTCTCCAGAGGATATCGAGGGTATGCATGCATCTCAGGGTATCCTGACTGTTCGTGGTGGTATGACATCTCACGCAGCAGTAGTTGCACGTGGTATGGGTACCTGCTGTGTATCTGGCTGCGGCGAGATCAAGATCGACGAGGAGGCTAAGACCTTCGAGTTAGGTGGCTACACATTCCATGAGGGAGATTACATTTCTCTGGATGGTACTACTGGTAAGATTTATAAGGGCGACATCAAGACCGTTGAGGCATCTGTAGGTGGTGACTTCGGACGTGTTATGGCTTGGGCTGATCAGTTCAGAAAGCTGTCCGTACGTACAAACGCAGATACTCCGGCAGATACTTTAAATGCAGTAAGACTTGGTGCAGAGGGTATCGGTCTTTGCCGTACTGAGCATATGTTCTTCGGTGAGGAGAGAATCCCGAAGATCCGTAAGATGATCCTTTCCAAGACTGTTGAGCAGAGAGAGGCTGCATTAGCAGAGCTTCTTCAGTTCCAGAAGGCTGACTTCAAGGCTATGTACGAGGCTCTTGAGGGACGTCCGATGACAGTTCGTTACCTGGATCCGCCGCTGCATGAGTTCGTTCCTACCGATCCGGAAGATATCGCAGCACTGGCTAAGGATATGAACCTGACCGTTGAGGAAGTAAAGGCTACCTGTGATTCCCTGCATGAGTTCAACCCAATGATGGGTCATCGTGGATGCCGTCTGGCTGTTACCTATCCTGAGATCGCTAAGATGCAGACAAGAGCCGTTATGGAAGCTGCTATCGAAGTTGCACAGGAGAAGGGTTATGACATCGTTCCAGAGATCATGATTCCGTTAGTAGGCGAGAAGAAAGAGCTGAAGTTCGTTAAGGACGTTGTTGTAGAAGTTGCAGAGCAGGTTAAGAAGGAAAAGAATTCTGACATGCAGTATCACATCGGTACCATGATCGAGATTCCGCGTGCTGCACTGACCGCTGATAAGATCGCTGAGGAAGCTGAGTTCTTCTCATTTGGTACAAACGACCTGACTCAGATGACCTTTGGTTTCTCTCGTGATGATGCAGGTAAGTTCTTAGATTCCTACTACAAGGCTAAGATCTACGAGTCCGATCCATTTGCAAGACTTGATCAGGAGGGCGTAGGCCAGCTGGTTAAGATGGCAGTTGAAAAGGGACGCGCTACCAGACCGAACTTAAAGTGCGGTATCTGTGGTGAGCACGGTGGAGATCCGAGCTCCGTAGAGTTCTGCCATAAGGTAGGCTTAAACTATGTTTCCTGCTCACCGTTCCGTGTGCCGATCGCAAGACTGGCTGCTGCACAGGCTGCATTAAACAATAAGTAATATCAAACTTACGTAAAAGTAAGTTAAAATTAAGACTCTTGAAACTTTTGAGAATGACCTCTAAAGTTTCAGGGGTCTTTTTTGGTACAACAATTTATGACCATAACTACATGACAACTACATAAAACAATGCTATAATGTGGAGGTGAAAACGAAAAGAGGTGTATATATGATGTCAAAATTTAAAGATAAATTTCAATTAACACCAGAACAGAGTTTGTTCCTGGCAAAAAAAGAAATGGGATTAAAATGCAGTATAAGGCATGAAAATAAGCTGTAGCTTTGACAAAGAAAAATAGGCGGAGTAAAATTTTATGCAGGAATTATTTTTAAATAGTGAAGCATCAGTTCAGTCTGATCGTATTTTATATACCCCATCTTTATTTGCGCGCAGTGCACTCCTTAATTTGCAGGAAGTAGGGTCGCTGAAGGCACGCAGTCCACATACATCTACAAGATCGGGGCTGACATCATATTTGTATTTCCTTGTTTTGGATGGAGAAGGAAGTTTAACGTATGAAGGACGTCAATATCATCTAAAACAGGGAGACTGTGTTTTTATTGATTGTCAAAAACCATACAGCCACAGTACATCAGAAAATTTATGGTCACTTGCGTGGTGCCATTTTTATGGATCAAGTATGATGTCAATTTATGAAAAATATAAAGAACGAGGTGGATTGCCAATATTTCACCCGGAGAATAGTAAAGTATTTGAAGAAATTTTGAAGCAGCTGTATAAGCTTGCAGGATCATCTGATTATATACGTGATATGCGAATTAATGAAAGTTTGAGCACACTTTTAACACTTCTTATGCAGGAATCTTGGAACCCTGATAATTCAGCAATTTCAAAGAAACGTATGGAGCTGGTTTCTGTAAAAAATTATATGGACGAGCATTATGTTGAAAAAATCACGTTAGATGATTTAGAGGCACAATTTTTTATTAATAAATATTACCTTTTAAAGATTTTTAAGGAAACGTATGGAGTGACGATTAGCAGCTATCTGATTTCAAGGCGTATTACAAGGGCAAAACAGCTGCTTCGTTTTACACAAATGACGATAGATGAGGTTGGATGCGCTGTTGGAATGGATGGAGCTGGATATTTTAGCAGAATGTTTAAAAAGTCAGAGGGGATTAGTCCCAAAGAATACCGCAAGCAGTGGCAGTAATGATAAAAACCAATATAGTGCAAAAATAATGCAAGATAAGCTCTGTTTTTTTATTTTAAATAAGGATAAAATAAAGAGGAAACTGAAAACAAGAATAATCAAAAGAGGAGTTATATCTATGGCAAAGGTTGCATTGATTACAGGAATTACAGGACAGGACGGTTCTTATCTGGCAGAGTTTTTGCTGGAGAAGGGATATGAGGTTCATGGAATTACACGCCGTGCATCTATTTCAAATACAGCACGTATTGATCATTTAATGGGAAAAATCACACTTCATGACGGAGATCTGTCAGACTCCTCATCATTAATTCGTATTATCAGTCTTGTTAATCCGGACGAGATCTACAATTTGGCAGCACAGTCACATGTGCAGGTATCATTTGACGTACCAGAGTATTCTGGCGATGTAGATGCACTTGGCGTTCTGCGTATTTTAGAGGCATGCCGTATACTTGGTCTGACAAAGAAGACAAAGGTATATCAGGCATCCACATCTGAGCTTTATGGAAAGGTTGAGGAAGTTCCGCAGAAGGAGACAACACCATTTCATCCATATTCTCCATATGCAGTTGCAAAGCAGTATGGCTTTTGGATTGTAAAGGAATATCGTGAAGCATATGGCATGTTTGCTGTAAATGGCATTTTGTTTAACCATGAGTCTGAGAGACGTGGTGAAAACTTTGTTACAAGAAAGATTACGTTGGCAGCAGGCCGTATTGCAGAAGGACTGCAGGATCATTTGGAGCTTGGAAATATGGATTCTTTACGTGACTGGGGTTATGCAAAGGATTATGTAGAGTGCATGTGGATGATTATGCAGCATGAGACACCAGAAGATTTTGTTATTGCAACAGGCGAGCAGCATACAGTACGTGATTTTACAGAAAAGGCATTTGCAGCAAATGGCATCACGATCCGTTGGGAGGGAACTGGTCTTGATGAAAAGGGCTATGATGCACAGACTGGAAAGATGCTTGTATGTGTAAACCCGGCGTGGTTCCGTCCGACTGATGTTGATAATCTGTGGGGTGATCCGACAAAGGCAAAGACTGTTCTTGGCTGGAATCCGCAGAAAACAACATATGCACAGTTAGTTGAGATCATGGCAAAGCATGACAGACAGCTTGCAAAGCAGGAGAAAGCAATGAAGGAGGCTGCTCTGTAATTTAGAAAGAGCGAGAAATAGGTGACGATTATGATGGACAAGAATGCAAAAATATATGTAGCAGGTCATCGCGGAATGGTAGGTTCTGCGATTGTTAGAGAATTACAGCGTCAGGGATATACGAATATTGTGACTCGTACACATGCTGAGCTGGATTTATGCCGTCAGGATGCGGTTGAGGCATTTTTTGCAGAGGAAAAGCCAGAATATGTATTTTTAGCAGCAGCAAAGGTTGGCGGTATTGTGGCAAATCAGAATGCATTGGCTGATTTTATGTATGATAACATGATTCTTGAGATGAATGTGATTCATTCTGCATGGAAGAATGGTTGCAAGAAACTTGAATTTTTAGGTTCTTCTTGTATTTATCCGCGTATGGCACCACAGCCTATGAAGGAAAGTTGTCTGCTGACATCTGAACTTGAAAAGACAAATGAGGCATATGCGCTTGCTAAGATTTCTGGATTAAAGTATTGTGAATTTTTAAATCGCCAGTATCACACCGATTACATCAGTGTTATGCCGACAAATCTTTATGGCCCTAATGATAATTATCATCCTACTCACAGCCATGTGCTTCCAGCACTTATTCGTCGTTTCCATGAGGCAAAGGTAAATGGTCTTGAGGAAGTTACCTGCTGGGGAGATGGTTCACCGCTTCGTGAATTTTTGTATGTAGATGATCTGGCAAACTTATGTGTATTCTTGATGAATAACTATAGCGGAGATGAGACTGTCAATGCCGGAACCGGAAAAGAGCTGACGATTAAAGAGCTGACTGAGTTGGTGGCAAAGGTAATCGGCTATACTGGAAAGATCAATTGGGATACAACAAAGCCAAATGGTACTCCTAGAAAGCTGCTTGATGTATCAAAGGCTAAGGATCTTGGCTGGACATATAAGACAGAGCTTGAGGAGGGAATCCGTCTGTCCTATGAAGACTTTTTAAATAACCCGATGAGGGCTGAACGATAACGATTAAATGAAAGGCGGCCGTTACCCAATTTGGGCAGCGGCCTTTCACATATAAGAAAGGATAGAAAAATGAATATTGTATTGTTATCTGGTGGTTCTGGACAGCGTTTATGGCCGCTTTCAAATGATATTAGATCAAAACAGTTTATTAAGATTTTTCATAAAGAGGATGGAACACTTGAATCGATGGTGCAGAGAGTGTATCGTCAGATTAAAAGTATTGATCGTGATGCTAATGTGACAATTGCAACATCAAAATCTCAGGTTTCAGCAATTCATAATCAGCTTGGAGAAAATGTTGGAATTAGTGTTGAGCCTTGCAGAAGAGATACGTTTCCGGCTATTGCACTGGCAGCAGCTTATCTGAAAGATAAAAAGCATTTGCCGTTAGATGAAGCTATTGTAATTTGCCCAGTTGATCCTTATGTTGATAGTGATTATTTTGAAGCTATTGATGCACTTGGAAAGCGTGCAGCAGAAAGCACAGCTAATCTTGTTTTAATGGGAATTGAGCCTACATATCCTAGTGCAAAGTATGGTTATATTATTCCAAAGTCACTGGACAATATCAGCTCAGTTTCTATGTTCAAGGAGAAACCAACAGAAGAGGTTGCTCAAACTTATATTACACAGGGAGCTCTTTGGAATGGCGGTGTGTTTGCACTTCGACTTGGCTATGTATTGGAAAGAGCACATCAGCTGATTGATTTTACTGATTATCAGGATTTGTTTGATAAATATGAGACATTAGAGAAAATCAGTTTTGATTATGCAGTTGTTGAGCATGAGGAAAGCATCGAAGTAATGCGTTTTTCTGGAATGTGGAAAGATTTGGGAACATGGAATACTCTTACAGAGGCGATGGACAGCCGTAATGTTGGACAGGCGCTTTTTAGTGAAACATGTCAGAATGTGCATGTCGTAAATGAACTTAATCTTCCAGTGCTTTGTATGGGATTAAAGGATGTTGTTGTATCAGCTAGTCCGGATGGCATTCTTGTATCAGATAAAAAGCAGTCGAGCTATATTAAGCCATTCGTCAATACGCTGGATCATCGAGTTATGTTTGCCGAGAAGTCATGGGGAAGCTTTCGCGTTTTAGATGTTGAGAAAGAAAGTCTTACGATCAAGGTAACTTTAAATCCTGGTCATAAAATGAATTATCATAGTCATGAGTTTCGCGATGAAGTATGGACCATTATTTCTGGAGCAGGTCGCGTTATTTTGAATGAGAAAGAACGTGATGTAAAGCCAGGTGATGTTATTGAAATGAAGGCAGGTTGCCGTCATACCATTATTGCAGAGACAGAGCTTAAAGTTATAGAAGTTCAAATAGGAAGTGATATCAATGTTTCAGATAAAATCAAATATGAAACACATTTGTTTTGATAGACGTTTTTAGAAAAATGATTTATAATAGGGAAAAAAGGTGAAAGGAAAAGATAGGATGTCACATAAAACATTATTTCTTCAGCAGTCTTATGAAGATTGTACCAGGCAATATATGGAATTGCTTGAAAAACAAAAAATGCCGCTTTGGGATTATGTAATTTTGACAGCGTCAAATGAATCACAGGCACAGTCATATCGCATGCAGATTCAGTATCGTCTTGATCATGGAATGCTGCCAAAGTCTATCCATTATGCAGTTCTTCCAGATCCAGATGGAAAAAGAGTGGGAAGCGGCGGTGCTACATTAAATGTGCTGCGCTACATATATCAGGATGCAGGAAGTTTTGATGATAAGCGTATTCTCGTGATTCATTCTGGTGGAGACAGTAAGCGTGTGCCTCAGTATTCAGCATGTGGCAAGCTGTTCTCACCAGTTCCGCGTCTACTTCCAAATGGCAGAAGATCTACCCTTTTTGATGAGTTTATGATTTCCATGTGTGGGGTAGCAGCGCGAATTAGTGCTGGCATGCTTGTATGTTCAGGTGATGTTCTTTTATTGTTTAATCCGCTTCAGATCGACTTTTACGGAAGTGGAGCAGCGGCACTTTCAATTAAGGAACCAGCCGAGACTGGAAAAAATCATGGTGTATACCGTGTTGATGATCAGGGAAATGTAGGTGGATTTTTACATAAAAAAACAGTAGATCAGCTTCATGAGCTGCAAGCCGTAGATGAAAACGGAAATGTTGATATTGATACAGGCGCTGTGATTATGGACACTGATCTGTTAAAGGCATTATATAAATTGGTGGATACGCCAGAGCAGTTTGATGCTTATGTAAATGAAAATACAAGATTGTCTTTTTATGCAGACTTTTTATATCCGCTGGCATCGCAGTCTTCTCTGGAGCAGTATTATAAGGAGAACCCGGAAGGTGATTTTACACTAGAGCTTCATGAGTGCCGCACTAAACTTTGGGAGGTGCTTCATCCATTTCATATGAAGCTGATTCGCATGTCACCGGCTGCCTTTATTCATTTTGGAACGACAAAAGAGCTGCGCTATTTAATGACAGAGGGAATGGAGCAGTTTGTATATCTTGGCTGGAACAGTTTTGTAAATACTAATAGTACAAGCATCCGCAGTGGCTATGCATCTGGAAACAGCTATATAAGCAAACATGCAAAGATTGGAAAAGGTACTTATGTAGAGGACAGCTATGTTCATCATGGAACAGTGATTGGAACGAATTGTGTGGTATCTGGTGTTACACTTGCTGGTCAAACGATTCCAGATGGTGCTGTGATTCACGGTTTAAAGCTTGGTGAGGAACAGTTTGTTGCTCGTATGTATGGGGTAAATGATAATCCAAAGGAATGCAGCCTGTTTGGAAGGAAACTTTCAGAGCCGCTTTGGACAGCAAAAATTTATCCTATTTGTCGCACAATGCGTGAAGCAGTAGATGCCACGCTGCAGGCATATGAGCAAGGTTTTCCTATTAAGGAATCTCTTGTTTCATTGAAAGATAGTTTTAATATGGCTGATGTGACGGCAATTCTTCCATGGCAGGATAAATTAGATGATAAGGTCCGTGTGGAATCACTTTTAGAAGCTATTGACAATAAAGTTGATTTAAAGCAGGCATTTATATCTTGCGGAGGAAATGTTTCACCACGTGTTGAACGTTTGCTTTTGAGAGAAGCAGAACGTTTGGATAGCCGTAACCTTGAACAGTTTAGCCGTAAGATTCGTATTTATTACATGCTGTCACTTGTAAAAGAAACATATATGGACAATTGTTTTGATACGATTGGAAAAGCAGTTTTGGATACAGCTGTTGCAGGGCTTGAATGCAGCAGGGAAACTAAGCTTTTAAAGGAAGAGTCAATTGTTCGTTTACCAGTTCGTGTAAACTGGGGAGGAGGATGGAGTGATACTCCACCGTATTGCATGGAGCATGGCGGAACAGTTTTGAATGCAGCAGTATTATTAGATGGAAATTACCCGATTGAGGCAATTGCACGTCGCATTGAAGGAAACAGGATTGTTTTGGCAAGTGCAGACAGTGGAGCAGAGCAGGAATTTACTGATATTAAGCAGCTGCAGGATTCAAGTAATCCATATGATCCATTTGCACTTCATAAGGCGGCATTAATTGCATGTGGTCTGATTCCGTATAGTGAGAATCGTTCAATTGAGGAGATTACAAATCAGTTGGGCAGTGGATTATATCTATCTACACGCGTAATCAATATCCCACGTGGTTCTGGTCTTGGAACATCTTCTATTCTTGCCGGTGCATGTGTGAAGGCATTATATGAAATTACAGGACGTAAGTTAGAGGATGATGAACTATATAACCGTGTGCTTTGTATGGAACAGATTATGTCGACAGGAGGAGGCTGGCAGGATCAGGTAGGAGGTCTTGCACCTGGAATTAAGATGGTGACATCTCATGCAGAAGTTAGACAGCAAATTAGCTGTATGCCATGTGTTGTGAGTGAACAGACAATGAAAGAACTTGATGAGCGTTTCTGTCTGATTTATTCTGGACAGCGTCGTCTGGCAAGAAATTTGCTGCGTGATGTAGTAGGTCGATATGTGGGCGGCAATCCAGATGCAGTCGAGGTGCTGTATGAGATCCAGCGAAGTGCGGTTTTAATGCGCTTTGAACTTGAAAAGGGCGATATAGATGCGTTTGCAAGACTTTTAAATGAACATTGGGAATTAAGCAAGCGTCTTGACAGCGGATGTACCAATGTTTGTATTGATATGATTTTTAAGGCAGTAGAAGATCTTATTGATGCAAAGATGATCTGTGGTGCAGGAGGTGGTGGTTTCCTTCAGGTTGTATTGAAAAATGGTATTACGGCCAAACAGCTGCAGGAGCGTTTACATGATGTGTTTCAAGACAGTGGTGTATCTGTATGGCAGTGTCAGTTTGTATAAATATTTAGTAAATGAAAGGTCTGCATGCATTATGCATGCAGACTGTTTTGCAGGAGGAGAAAAATATGTTAAAAGGAATTTCACCGTTAATTAGCCCAGAACTGTTAAAGGTTTTGTGTGAGATGGGACATGGAGATGATATTGTTCTTGCAGATGCGAATTTTCCATCTGAGACAACGGGAAAACGTGTCATTCGTGCAGATGGAATAGGAGCAGCAGATTTACTGAAGGCAATTTTGCCGCTTTTTCCACTTGATACGTATGAAAAAGATCGTTTTATTTTGATGGAGGTGGTTCCGGGAGATCCAGTAGTGCCGGTGATTTGGGATGAATATAAAGAAATTTTAAATGAGCAGGAACCAGATACGCCAGTTGAATTTATGGAACGCTTTGCATACTATGAGAGAGCGAAAAATGCATACTGTGTAGTGGCAACAGGAGAGACAGCTCAGTATGCGAATATTATCCTGAAAAAAGGGGTTGTGTATACAGACTAATACTTGAGGATAGTGTGTATGATAAAGGATACAGTTAAGGGCTAATAAGCCAAAACAGCGGTTGACATATATTGTCAGAAGTAGGATAATGAAAGCGAAATATAAGAAAACAGATAATTTAAAATAGGAGGGAACAAATGTTAGAGCAGCTGAAAAAAGAAGTTTATGAAGCCAATATGGATTTGGTGGCAAAGGGTATGGTCATCTATACCTGGGGTAATGTCAGCGGTATTGACAGAGAAAAAGGACTTGTTGTTATTAAGCCAAGTGGTGTTGATTATGCAACTATGACATGGGAGGATATGGTTGTAGTTGACATGGAAGGTAATGTAGTTGAAGGTAAGTATAAGCCATCTTCTGATACGCCGACTCATCTCGTTATTTATAAAGCTTTTCCGCAGACAGGCGGTGTTGTACATACACATTCTACCTACGGTGTTACTTTTGCACAGGCAGGTCTGGATATTCCGGCATTTGGCACTACTCATGCTGACTACTTCTATGGTGATATTCCATGTACAAGAGATTTGACAGCAGAGGAGATCGAGGAAGCATACGAGTTAAATACCGGTAATGTAATCGTAGAAACTTTCGAAGGCAAGGATCCGATGGCTGTTCCGGGTGTAGTTGTAAAAAATCATGGTCCATTTGCATGGGGACGTACACCAGCAGGTGCTGTGTATAATGCAGTTGTTCTTGATAAGGTTGCAGAGATGGCATATAACACCATGACACTGAATCCAAGAACACAGCGTGTTCAGCAGTATTTGCTCGACAAGCATTATTTCCGCAAACATGGTGCAAACGCTTATTATGGTCAGGGAAGCGAAGATCACTGAAAAATATATTTTATATAGTAGACAATGGCTGACAGCGTTCGACAAAAAATGTTGCAATTCGTCAAAAATGATTCTTGACAGTCCGAAGTAAATGTACGATAATGGTGTAAGAACAAAAAATATACTTTCAGAAAAACGCAGCCGCAGAACCAACTTCCAGCTCGGGGGGGGGGCACTGCGGCTGTATCAGGGAGGGCATTTACAAGTAATGTACAGAAAAGAATCAGAAGGCTGGTTTAAGCATATTGATTTTATCCTGATCGATATGATTTGCCTGCAGATCGCATTTTGTCTGGCATATGTGTTGAAAGGATTAGGTATCAACCCATATGCAAATCTGGTATATCGAAATATGGCCATTGTGTTAGAACTTGCAGATTTGGCAACGATGTTTATGCTAGATACACTGCATCATGTCACGCAGCGAGGTTACTATCGTGAGATGATCGCGACAATTGGAAATGTTGCAGCAGTGGGACTTCTGGGAATAGCATATTTGTTTGTTATTCAGGAGGGAGCAGCATACTCAAGGCTGACGTTTGGAATTACACTTGTATTATATCTAGTATTGTCATATGGTGCTAGATTAGTTTGGAAAAGAGTATTGGCAAGCGGCAAGTGGGATACGAATAGCCGCTCATTGCTGATTGTTACTACATCTGATGAAGCAATGAAAGTGGTTGAGAGAGTTCGCGCCAATAATTATGGCAAGTTCGTTCTTAGTGGATTGGTACTTGTTGACAAAGATATGGCGGGGCAGAGCATTGCCGGTGTGAAGGTAGTGGCAAATAGTGATGATGCTCCGATGTATGTGTGTCAGCAATGGATTGACGAGGTGTTAATTGTCGTACCAGATACGCAGCCATATCCAGACAAATTGATTTCTCAGTTAAAGCAGACTGGAGTAACGCTGCATTTGAAATTGTCAAAAATTGCAGCAGTGGATGACAGACCACAATTTGTAGAGAATATTGGTTCATATACAGTATTGACTACCAGTTTAAACTATGCATCCGCAAAGCAGCTGCTCTTTAAGCGTGTTATGGATATTGCCGGCGGATTGGTTGGCTGTCTGTTAACAGGTATTATATTTATTTTTGTGGCACCAATTATTTATATCAGTTCACCTGGACCGATCTTCTTCTCACAGGAGCGTATCGGTAAGAATGGCAAGAAGTTTAAGATCTATAAGTTCCGTAGCATGTATATGGATGCCGAAGCACGAAAAGCTGAGCTGATGAAGCAGAATCGTGTTGCAGATGGAAAGATGTTTAAACTTGATTTCGACCCTCGAGTAATTGGCAATAAGATCATGCCAGATGGCACAAAGAAAACAGGAATCGGTAATTTTATTCGTGTCACTAGCCTAGATGAGTTTCCACAGTTCTTCAACGTACTGAAAGGAGATATGAGTCTCGTAGGAACACGTCCGCCGCTTCCGGGGGAAGTTTCCGAGTATGAGATTCATCATCGCACAAGACTTGCGATTAAACCAGGTATTACTGGTATGTGGCAGGTAAGCGGACGAAGTGATATTACAGACTTCGAGGAAGTTGTAGAACTCGATACAAAGTATATAAAAGAGTGGAGTCCTGCACTCGATATCAAGATCCTATGCAAAACCGTGAAGACAGTGTTGTGTAAGGAAGGATCAATGTAAAAATATAGTTGATGAAGCCTTAGCATAAGCGAAGGCTTCTTAATATAAGATTTAGTTATGTGGAAAATCGTCGCGTTGCCGCGTTTTCCATGGCTAATGACAGAGTAAGTTTCGCTAACCCGCCTGAATGAAGGCGGGGTGGCGAAGCATTAGCTAAATTACGGATAGATAAAAAATGCGAGGAAATTATTAGATGTCAAATAAGAAAAACTTATTGATATATGCTCATTATTATATTCCAGATACTGCGTCAACGGGGCAGATTCTACGTGAACTGGCAGAGGGCATGTTGGATAAATTTAACATAACAGTTATTTGTGTGGTGCCAAGTTACTTAGGAACTATTGAAGATAAGTACAAAATAAAGAAGTATTATAAAGAAGAAATCAACGGAGTTAAGATATTAAGAATACGCGTACCAGAGTTTAGCAAGACTGACAAAAAGAGCCGCGTGAAGAATATTGTTTCCTATTTTTGGGGAGCAATGGGTGCAACATTCAAAGTGGGAAAGATGGATTATGTGTTTTCTATATCTCAGCCTCCGATTCTTGGCGGTTTGTTAGGTGTTTGGGGTAAGTGGGTAAAACACGCTAAATATATTTATAACATTCAGGATTTTAACCCAGAACAGGTGATGGCTGTTGGATACACTAAAAGTAAGCTTATCACAGATGTTATGATGTGGCTTGACAAGTTCAGCTGCAAGCAAAGTGATCTTGTGATTACAGTTGGTCGCGATTTAGTGAAAACGCTTGAGGAAAGATTTAAGGGGAAAAAAGTACCAAAGACGGTTATGATCAATAACTGGATTGATGAAACTGAAATTTACCCTCTTGAGGAAGACAATGAAAAGGTTGTAGCATTCAAGAAGAAATATGGACTAGACGGTAAATATGTTATTATGTATTCTGGTAATATAGGTCTGTATTATGATCTTGAGCGTCTTATTGAAGTAGTGGGTCGATTTAAACCGGGTACTAAGACTGCGGATGGGAGAGAGGTTGTATTTGCATTCGTTGGTGCAGGTTCCGTACTGGATACGCTGGTGCTATATGTAGAAGAACATAATATGGACAATGTGATTTTTATTCCGTATCAGGATAAGGCTGATTTAGTGTATTCCTTGAATGCTGGTGATATTCACTGGTGTGTGAATGCGAAAGGTATAAAAGGAGTGAGTTGCCCTTCAAAATATTATGGATTAGCAGCGGCAGGAAAACCTGTAATCGGCGTATTGGAATCCGGTTCTGAGATACGTTGCTTGATTGAAGATACAAGTGGTGGTTTATGTTGTGAACCAGGAGAGTATGATCAAGTTGAAGAGAATATTCGTTGGTTTATTAAAAATGCTAATAGTGGTGAACTGAAGGCTATGGGAAACAGAAGTCGAAAGAATCTTGAAAAGAATTTGACTAGAAATGTATCGGTAAGAAAATATGCAGAAGAGATTTTGAAGTTATAAAGGAGGCGAGAGGTATGAACAGTAATTGGTTTAAGCTAGTTATGAAGATGACGAAAGTTGAATATGGAAAGAACCTCTTGCTGAAAGGTGTGCCGATTATCTTCAATAAAGGTGGTGCTAACCTAAAAATTGGAGAGAACGTTACAATTAAGAGCAGTTTTTTAAGTAATCTGGTTGGCCTTTACAGCCGGACGATTATTGTCACTCGTGCTCCCGGAGCAGAAATTGAAATTGGCGATAATGTTGGGATAAGTGGAGCAACAATTTACGCCCGGAAGAAGATCACGATTGGTGATAACACCTGCATCGGCGGAAATTGCAAGATTTTGGACAATGACTTCCATCCCGTTGAAGCAGAGGCGAGAAATAAACTTCTGAGAGATAAAAATGGTGGTAACAGTGATCTAGTGCCAAGCAGAGAAATCAAGATTGGAAGGAATTGCTTCATCGGGTGCAATAGTATAATTCTGAAAGGTTCCGTGTTGGGTGATGGTTGTGTAGTTGGTGCAGGTGCAGTTGTTGTTGGAAAGTTTGAGGATAACTGTGTGATTGCTGGAAATCCAGCGAGGGTTATTAAGAGATTGGAGGGTGATAAGTGATGAGCAAAAAGAAAATTTGCTTTATTGCACAATTTCCACCTCCGATGCATGGATTGTCTAAAGCTGTTGAAACACTCTACAATTCAGAACTTAATGTAGCGGTAAATCCAAATGGTGAGTTTGAATTTGAAAAAGTAGATATTACCAATAATAAAAATTTTTTGAAAAATCTGATAAAAATTAGCAAGAGCAAAGCAAATTTATTCTATTTTACAATCAGTCAGACAAAAGGTGGAAATCTGCGCGATCTTGTGATTTTTAAGTTGCTGGAACTTCAGCATAAGAAATGTTTGATTCATCTACATGGTGGATACTATCGTCAATTGGTAGATAATGATATGGCTGGGTGGCAGAGAAAAGCAAACTATAAGGCAATCAAAAAACTTACTGGAGTAATTGTTCTGTCAAAATCTCTTAATAAGATTTTTGAGGGAATGATTGATGATAGCAAAATTTTTGTTGTGGAGAACTGTGTCGATGATCAGTATCTTCTCACAGATCAGGAAATAGAAGAAAAGTTGGGAGCTTTAGAGAACAAGAAAGTTCTTCATATCCTGTGGCTGAGTAATTTTATCAGAAGTAAAGGATATCCGTTTGTTCTGGAGATGGCAAAAACTGAGAAAGAACGTGTGGATGCTGGTGGAGAAAAACGATTTCACTTTGATTTTGCAGGCAAATTTTTTGAATGTAATGAGAAACAGTATTTTGAAAGCTATATAAAAGATAATAAGCTGGAAGAATATGTTACATATCATGGAGTTGTAAATGGAGAAAAAAAACGTAGTTTGTTAAAAGAGTGCTATATATTTGCATTGCCTACAAGATATCCTAATGAAGGACAACCAATTAGCATTCTAGAAGCAATGGGAAATGGGATGTTTATCATTACAACTCATCATGCAGGAATACCAGATATAGTAGAAGATGGTGTAAATGGAATTCTCATAAAAAGAGAAAATGCTTATTCGGTAATGGATAGTTTAGATGTGTATTTAAAAAATCACTGCAAAATTTTAAAAATAAATAGAAAAAAAATCATTACATATTTTAAAGAACAAAGCTATATAAATAACATGAAAAATGTTTTTGAATTATAAAAGATGCAATGGTAAAAAATGTTTGCATAAAAAATAGATAATCAGGTTCAATGTTTTAGTTAGCATAATTATTGATATACTATTGTTGAGTAGAATTTAATTTGCTTTCTAATGACAAAACTGAGGAGGAAGAAGATGAAATGATATATCTAGGCACTTTTGGCATGTCGATGTTATTCACTTATTTTGCGACAAGATTAAAGAAAAAAAATAAGAAACTTATAATATTTTTTTCGTTTTTGGCTATTTTTTTCCCGGCTTTATTAGCTGGATTAAGAGCTTCGTCAATAGGAACGGATGTTAATTATTATATGCTTGATAATTTTAAGGTTGCGGGTTATACAACATCTTTTAAAAAGTATATGTCTATGATATATGCTAAAGAACCATTATATTTAGTAATAGTGTTTACAATTAAAAAGATATTTGATAATCAGCAGGTACTTCTATTTACTTTTTCTTTTCTAACAATTTTATGTGTTTATTTAGGCGCATGGAAGTGGAAAAATTATTTATCAATGCCGGTATTTATGCTTGTGTATTATTTTTTATACTATAATGATTCGTTGAACATTGTTAGACAACATTTAGCTATGGCAGTAATCTTTTTGGGCATTAAATATTTGATAAATGGTAAATATAAGAAATATATATGTTTTGTTATCGTTGCATCATTAATACATACCGCTGCTGCAGTTGGTGTAGTATTCATTTTTTGTCATTGGTATATTCTTGGAAATAAGAAAAGGAAACGTAGAAAATACGCAAAAATTAAAGAATTTATTGTACTGGTAGGATCTGGTATTGCTGTATGTGGAGTTCGTCTATGGATAATATTAGCTGTTAAAATAGGAATTATCAATTCTAGATATTTATATTATTTTGCACATTCTAGTGTTTCAAATAATATGACAGATACTTTGATTTATTTGTTGGAAATTATAATTATAATAAGTATAATGAAACAATTAAAAAAGCGAGTGTTTGGATTTCCATACTTAAAGATAAATGCTTATTTGAATATCATTTTTTTGCAATTGGCCAACATTATGAACTATGGACATAGATTGAGTTTATATTTTGGGTTAGTTAATATAGCTTTAATAGCACAGATTCCTAGAGCAGATAAAAATCGTAATACACGAATTGTTATTACTTTAATTATGATTTTGACATTTTTAGCGTATTGGATATATGTATATTGTATTGGAGGAGTTTCTAATACTTATCCGTATCAGTTTTTTTTTAATGAATGAATTTTATAATGAATGAGGAAAATATAAATAATGTATAAGAAAAGTGAAGATGAAATTCGAATGTCATGGAAAAAAGAATTTGGTGATACACCGATTGTTTCAATAAAATGTTTAACGTATAATCAACAAGATTATATAAGAGATGCATTAGATTCTTTTTTATCACAAAGGACATCATTTCCTTTTGAGATTGTAGTTCATGATGATGCGTCAAAAGATAGAACAGCATCTATAATTTTGGAATATCAAAAGGCTTTTCCACATATTGTTAAGCCAATCTATGAAAAGGAAAATCAATATTCAAAAGGTTCTGGAATAATGAACAGAATTATAGATGAACAAATCACAGGGGAATATGTGGCTTTATGCGAGGGGGATGACTATTGGACAAATGAAGATAAATTGCAATTGCAGTTCGATGCAATGGAAAAATATCCGGAAATTGATATCTGTGCTCATGCCGTAAGAAAAATTAGTGCGACATCTGGAAAAGTACTTGGGATAATTAGTCCGCAAAAAGAAAGTGGTGTAATATCTGTAAGTCGAGTAATTGCAGGTGGTGGTGGATTTGTTGGAACAAATTCGCTGTTTTATAGAAAAAAAGTATTTGATTCGGTGTTGCCCTTTAGAAAACTCTTAGAGATAGATTATACACTGCAGGTTCAGGGGGCTCTTAGAGGGGGAATGTTATATTTGAGTGATTGTATGGCTGACTATAGATTTATGTCGAAAGGGTCATGGTCCGCTCGCTATAATAATGAGGATGTTGTAAATGCGATGAATGTTCGTTGGATTGCGATGACAGAGCAATTGGATATTGATACAGATAGAAAGTATCATGATATCATTCAAAGATATATGGATTTAAGGGAAGTTGATAGATTGCTGAGATTTAAGCATTTTGAAGAATTGAGAAGTTATAAATCTATCTATAAAAAGCTTGAAGGGGAGAACAGAAAAAAGTATTATGTGATGACGAATTTTCCAAGAACATATACAGCACTTAAAAAGGTTCGAGATAGGGTGAAAAATGGACAATAAGAATGTTGTTAATAATTTTATATGGCGCTTTGCAGAAAGATGTGGAGCGCAGGCGGTAACTTTAATTGTATCTATTGTTCTAGCGCGTATCTTAGCACCTGGTGATTTCGGGACAGTGTCATTGGTGATGGTTTTCACCACGATAATGCAGGTCTTTGTGGATAGTGGACTTGGAACGGCATTGATTCAAAAGAAAGATGCTGATGACTTGGATTTTTCATCAGTTTTTTATTTTAACTTTGCAGTGTGTTTGATCCTGTATGCTGTAATGTTTATGGCAGCACCTTTAATTGCAGGATTTTATAACGATACATCTCTTACATCAATCATTCGTGTTATTAGCCTTACAATTATTATTTCTGGAGTAAAGGGTATCCAACAGTCATATGTTTCACGAAATATGCTGTTCAAAAGATTTTTCTTTGCAACGCTGGGAGGAACAATTTTTTCAGCATGTCTTGGAATTGGTATGGCATATGCTGGATGTGGTGTGTGGTCCATTGTTGCACAACAACTTTCAAATACAGCAATTGATACCTTGATTCTTTGGATTACAGTGAAATGGCGTCCTAAGAAGATGTTTTCGTGGAAATGCCTAAAAGGCTTACTTTCCTATGGGTGGAAGCTATTGATATCTTCTCTCTTAGATACCGTGTACAACAATTTGCGAAATTTAATCATTGGCAAAATATATACATCAGCCGATTTGGCTTACTATAATCAAGGAGACAAATTTCCTAAGGTAATAGTGACCAATATAAATGCTTCAATCGATAGCGTATTATTACCATCAATGGCAGGAGAACAAGACCATTGTGATCGGGTTAAGAGTATGACTCGTCGTGCCATAAAAACTAGTACATACATTATGGCACCGCTAATGATGGGATTAATGTTCTGCGCGGAGCCAGTTGTCAAGCTCCTTTTAACTGATAAGTGGTTGCCGTGTGTGCCGTACTTGAGGATTTTCTGCTTCACATATATGTTTTGGCCTATACACACGGCGAATCTTAACGCTATCAAAGCTATGGGACGAAGTGATCTTTTTCTTAAGTTGGAAATTGTAAAGAAAATAATGGGTTTAATGTTATTGTTGCTTACAATGAAAATTAGCGTTATGGCAATGGCGTACAGTTTGATAGTTTCGGGTATATGTAGTCAGGTTATAAATTCATGGCCGAATTGGAAGCTTCTTGATTACAATTATTTTGAGCAGCTGAGAGATATACTCCCGTCTATTGTCATTGCGTTACTTATGGGTATTATTGTTTATTTTGTTGGACTGCTGCGGCTCCCAACGATTATTATAATATTTGTTCAGATTATAGCAGGTGCTGTAATTTATATTGGAACATCTGCATTGTTGCATCTGGAAGAATTTGAGTACCTATTCGGAATGATTAAATCGTTTCGGAAAAGATGAGGAGGTTTGAATTTATGGAAAACAAAATTTTGGTGACACGCTCGTCAATGCCTGAACTTGATGAGTACATGAACGAGATTACATCTATGTGGGACAGCCATTGGCTTACCAACATGGGGCCGAAGCACAAGGAACTTCAGGCGAATCTGTGTGACTATCTTGGCGTTGAAAATATTGATCTTTTGACAAATGGTCATATGGCATTAGAGCTCACCCTCCAAGCTATGAATTTGCAGGGTGAAGTCATTACAACGCCATTTACTTTTGCTTCTACGACCCATGCGATTGTTCGTAACGGTTTGAGTCCCGTGTTTTGCGATATTGACCCAGATACTTACTGCATGGATGCAAGTAAAATAGAAAAGTTGATTACTGATCGTACCTGTGCCATCATGCCGGTTCATGTGTACGGCAATGTTTGTAATATTGAAGAGATTGAACGCATTGCACATAAATATGAGCTTAAAGTTATCTATGATGCAGCACATACGTTTGGTGAAACATACAAAGGAAAGGGAATTGGCTCTTTTGGTGATGCATCTTGTTTTAGCTTCCACGCCACAAAGGTATTTAATAGTATCGAGGGTGGTGCTGTTTGCTATAAAGATAAGCAGCTGGGAGCGAAACTCTATGAATTGAAGAACTTTGGTATCCACGGGCCAGAAGAAGTACCTGCTGTTGGTGCAAATGCAAAAATGAATGAATTCTGTGCAGCAATGGGACTTTGCAACCTTCGTCATGTTGATGAGGAAATTGCAAAGCGCAAGGCTGTGGTTGAAAGATATCGCGAACGACTGAGTGGTGTGGATGGAATCCAACTCAACTGCATTCAGAATGATGTAAAAAGCAATTATGCCTATTTCCCGGTCGTGTTTGAGGAAAAATTGTTTGGCGCGAGCCGTGCAGAAGTATTTGATAAATTGGCGGAAAACGGAATTGGAGCCAGAAAGTATTTTTACCCTCTGACCAATACGTTTGAGTGTTTCCACGGGAAGTATGATGTTACGAAGACACCTGTTGCCTTACATATCAGCAAACGTGTACTTACGTTGCCTTTGTATGCTGATTTGGCACTGGAGGACGTAGATAGAATCTGTGATATTATTTTGAGTTGCAAATACTAAGGAGGAAATAACGTGAAAAAATTGATGGTCTTGGGAGGATCACGCTATGCACTCCCAGTAATTAAAGCGGCGCATGATCTTGGAATTTACGTGATTACTTGTGACTATCTACCAGATAATATTGCGCACAAGTATTCTGACGAATATTGCAATGTCAGCATCATCGACAAGGAAAAGACGCTTGAGGCGGCAAAGAAGTTGAATATTGATGGCATCATGTCCTTTGCCTGTGATCCTGGTGTTATTACATCGGCATATGTGGCTGAACAGATGGGATTGCCCAATGTGGGACCCTATGAATCAGTTTGCATTCTGCAAAACAAAAGTAAGTTCCGCGAATTTCTGACGCAGAATGGCTTTACTGTTCCGACTGCAAAAGGCTACAAGCATATTGATGATGCATTGAAAGATGTCGGGATGTTCCATTGGCCGGTAATCGTCAAGCCTACGGATTCGGCTGGAAGTAAAGGCGTGACTCGTGTGGATGATCCCAAGGATTTGGAAAAGAGCATCCATTATGCACTCTCATATTCTCATTCGGACGAATTTATTATTGAGGATTTTATTACGCAGCATGGTTATTCATCCGACACAGATAGCTTCTCTATCGATGGCGAGTTGAAATTTGTATCTTTTGATTGTCAGCGCTTCGACCGCAATGCAAAAAATCCGTATACACCGGCTGCCTATAGTTGGCCGTCTTCGATGACTGCGGAGCATCAGGAAGAATTGAAAAATGAAATTCAGCGCCTTCTCAAATTACTGAAGATGAAAACTGCGGTCTACAATATTGAAACGCGCGAAGGAACAGACGGTAAAGCGTATATTATGGAACTATCCCCTCGTGGTGGTGGAAATCGTCTGGCAGAATGCTTGCGCTACGCAACCGGTGTGGACATGATTACGAACATGGTGAAGTATTCGGTTGGCTTACCAATCGATGAAATCCAGCAGAAGCCCTATAACGGTTGCTGGGCCGAAATTATTCTTCATAGCGATGAGCCGGGTGTCTTTAAGGAACTTTGGATTTCGGATGAAATCGCAGAAAATGTGGTGGAGCGAGATCTTTGGATTAAAGAAGGCACCACGGTTGGAGGATTTGAGGCAGCCAATGAAGCAATTGGCACACTGGTTCTCAGATTTGACAGCCAAGAGAGGATTGAAGAAGTTCTCGGCAATCAGAACAAATATGTAAAAGTTGTATTAAAGTAATTACCAGAAAGGAAGGTACGATGAAAAAAATCGTTGTATTTGGTGCTAGTGGTGATACCGGACAATATTTTGTAAAGTATTTTTTAGAGCACTATAAGGATAAAGAATATCAAATTGTTGCAACAGGTACTCGCAAAACAGATTATTTTGACCAATTAAATGTACCGTATTATCAGGTGGATATCACAAACAGAGATGAATTCTCAAAACTGCCAAACGATGTTTATGCCGTGGTTGATCTTGCGGGCGCGATGCCTGCGAGAATGAAAGGATACAATCCTTATAAGTATATTGATGTAAACATTACTGGCAATCTGAACATATTGGAATATTGTAGAAAAAACAATGCGGATCGTATTTTGTTTGCACAAAGCTTTGGTGATATAAAAGATTACGGAAATGAGAATCCACTTTTGACGGTAGATTTGCCGCGCAAATTCAGCTTCACAACGGATCACACGATTTATGTGATGTCTAAGAATTTCGCAGTAGACATGATTGAAAACTACCATCAAATGTATGGCCTGAAGAGATTTATCTTTAGGCTGCCAACAATTTATCTCTACTCGCCGGTAGACACATTTTATGTGGATGGAGTAGAGAGAAAAATTGGATATAGACTTCTAATTGATAGAGCAACAGCAGGAGAACCTATTGAAGTGTGGGGCGATTCAAGCCGCGTGAAAGATATGGTCTATGTCAAAGATTTCTGCCAAATGCTATATAAGGCATTGTTTGTAAATCGTAATTGTGGATATTACAATGTTGGTACGGGCGTTGGCACTTCTCTTTTAGACCAAATTAAGGGAATGATTGATGTATTTGGAGAAAACGGTAGGAAGTCTGACATTATAATGCGACCGGATAAGCCTGATGCACCGCAATATATTATGGATATAACACCAGCCGTACAAGAACTTGGCTATCATCCTCAGTATAACTATTTAGAAATGCTGCAGGATTTCAAGAAGGAAATGCAGCTTCATAAAATAAATGGGGGGGTACAGATATAATGTAATCTGTCTCTTTGCTGCACCTCAAATGGAGAGTGCAGCATGAGAGAAATTGGTGGATTTTTAGAGCTGGAAAATAATCATGGTCACGAATTCCATGAAAATGGTATCGCTTTAAACAGTGGTCGTAATTGTCTTTGGTTTTTGCTCCGCGCAAGAGAAATCAGAAAAATTTGGCTTCCCAAATTATTGTGTTCTGCAATATCAGATACTTGTAAAGAAGAAAATGTAGAAATCAAGTATTACCCAGTGAACGGTCAATTAAAGCCGATATTGACTTCTGTTCCACGCAATGAATGGATATATTTGATAAATTATTATGGGCAATATAGTGATACGGAAATTTCTTCTTATTGTAAACAGTATAGGAATGTGATTGTTGATAATGCGCAAGCATTCTATTCACAGCCCATAGTAGGTGTAGACACAATATATACTTGTAGAAAGTTTTTTGGGGTACCGGATGGTGGGTATCTCTATACGACTTGCAAATACAAAAAAGAATTAGCACAGGACGAATCATTTGAGAGACTGCAGTTTCTTGCAGGGAGATTCGAACGCTCAGCACAAGAATTCTACGGTGCTTATCGAAATAATGAAGAAGTGATAGATAAGCTCCAACTGAAGGCTATGTCGAAAATCACACATAATCTTCTGCGTGGTGTTGATTATGCGGTCGATGCTAGTATTCGAGAAAGAAATTTCAGCTACTTGCATCAAAAGCTTAAAGTAATCAATCAGATAAAAGTTACATTGCCAGCGGGACCATATATGTACCCTTTCTATGCCAAAAACGGAGCGAATCTTCGACAAAAGTTACAGAGAGAAAAAATATATATCCCAGTACTGTGGCCTAATGTAAAAGAAAATATCTATAATTCGGATGTTGAATATCAGTTGGCAGATAACATTCTACCATTGCCTTGTGATCAGCGATATACAACTGAGGATATGGATTATATGATTGAAAAAATACTAAGATTGGAGACTTTTTGGCCATGAAGAAAATTATTATCTTTGGAGCAACTGGAAATGTAGGTTCCTATGTCCACAAATATGCATGTGAATATTTTAGAGGAAAGTATGAGGTGATTGCATCAGGTCATCGTCAAACAGATTTTTTCGAGAAGCATGGACAGAAATATGTTTCAGTAGACATCAGCAACCTGGATGAATTTGATAAACTTCCGCAGGATGATGTGTATGCAGTTATTGACCTTGCTGCGCAGATTCCGTCCTATATGAAAGGGTATCAGCCTGAGAAGTATGTGAAATCGAATATTATGGGAGCATATAATGTTCTTGAATATTGCCGAAAAGTTCATGCTGACCGAATTCTGTTTTCGACAACGGTATTCGATATTTCGCTTTCGGCAACAAATGGTGCAGTTTTGAAGCCGGACACGCCGTATAATTTTAGCTATAAGGGCGATCATGCGGTTTATGTTATTACAAAAAATACTGCGATCGAGTTTATGAAGCATTACTACGAAGAGTATGGCTTGAAGTATTTTGTGTTCCGCTTCCCAACGATTTATAACTATAGTCCGTATCATTACTATCATCCGAATGGAGTGAAAACCCTTCGCCCTGTTTATCGAATGATTGATCTGGCTATGAAAGGTGAGCCGATTGAACTTTGGGGCGATCCGAACTATGCCAAAGATATGGTTCATGTTTATGATTGTGCCCAAATGATTTGTAAAGCTGTTGAGGTTAACCGTGATCATGGCTGGTATAATGTTGGAACTTGTGTCCCTGTAACGTTACAGCAGCAAATTGAAACGATTGTTAAAGTGTTTTCACCGAAAGATCATCCTTCTCAAATCGTTTATCGTCCCGATAAGCCGGCTGGGGGTGGCTTTCTTATGGATGTGACCAATGCAAAAGAAGAATTAGGATACGAGCCGAAATACGATGTAGAGGCATTGTTTAGAAACTATAAGGAAGAAATGGAGGTTAATCGCTTCAAAGAACTTTGTGGAGAGTAAAAATAATATAAGCCTGCACTGCTATGGTGCAGGTAGCTGCTCAAAATTTGCACACCTCTCCGTGGTGAGCAGTGGAAAACGACACTTAAACATTAATTAAGTCCGGAGAAGTTGCAATTTAATTAGATGTTAAAAATATAGTTTAGGCAATAAAATCAAGCCGTTTTGTGACAGATGAGGGAGAAAAATTAAGATGGATAATGAGACTTTGCGAAAGGTTCAACTCGCACAGCTGGAAATAGCAAAAGAAATCAAGAGAGTTTGTGAAGAAAATGATATTAAATATTTTCTTGATTCTGGTACATTGCTTGGAACAGTTCGTCATAAAGGTTTTATCCCATGGGATGATGACATGGACATCGGAATGTTGCGGGATGAGTACGATAAATTTGTTAGCATTGCACCAGATAAATTAGGAAAGAATTATTTTTTGCAGACATGGGAAAGTGATTTGAATTTTCCCTTTTCGTATGCAAAAGTTAGAAAACTTGGAACTATATATGTTGAAAATGTTTCTCAAGAAAGTGGTGCACATAACGAACTATTTGTGGATGTTTTTCCATACGATGTCTGTCCAAGTGATTTGAGAGAGAAACGCAGGCATGGAAAAAAAATTCAACTGTATCGTTATAGCTTACAAATGAAGAATAAAATTAAACCTTGGACTCGACATACAAAACGTTGGAAAAGAATTCTGGGAAAAGTAAAATACATTCCATATATGGTATATGCATTAATGCATAGTCGCAATGAACTTATGAGCAAAGAAAACATGTTGAATCGTAAGTATAATAAAATGGAAGCAGAGTATTACGAGGTAGCAGGCGGAGTTGGAGCATATGGAACATGGACTATTCCAGCAAAGTGTTTTGTAACATTGGAAGAGAAAACGTTTGAGGGAATTTCTTTTTTAACTCCAGGAGATAGTGATCTTTATTTGCGCTCAGTTTATGGTGATTACATGCAGTTGCCTCCGGTTGAAGAAAGGGAAAACAGACATCAAGTAATTCAAGTAAAATTATAAAATGTCGGTAGGATATTTTTGCATATAATTCAATAGAACGAGAAGAAAGACAGTAAAAGCATCCTAATGGATAACGCCTTAAAGAATTTAAGGCTCTTTCTAAGAGGGTGTTCATAAGAATTGAGAAAGGAAAGTACATGAACAAACAGGAAAGCGATATCTTGAACGCATTGCTGATTGAACCGTTTATAAATCAGCGTATACTAGCTGAGGTATCCGGTCATTCTTTAGGCGTAGTTAATCGATCATTAAAAGAGCTTATAAAAATGGATTATCTGGACGAGGCAATCCGGCCTACAGTGAAAGCAATTACCGAATTTAAGAAAAAGACACCTCAAAGAGCTATCATTTTGGCAGCGGGATTCGGAATGCGCATGGTTCCAATCAATACGGAAATGCCAAAAGGACTGCTTGAAGTTAATGGGGAACCTCTTATTGAACGTATTATCAAACAGCTTCATGAAGTGGGAATTAAGGAAATCTATGTAGTTGTAGGTTTCATGAAAGAGAAATACGAGTATTTGATTGATGAGCATGGTGTAGAACTTGTAGTAAATGTTGATTACGCTACAAAGAACAATCTACATTCGCTCAAACTTGTAAAAGAACACTTGGAGAATGCTTACATTATTCCTTGTGATATTTGGTGTGACAGAAATCCATTCCATCGCCATGAACTGTACTCTTGGTATATGGTCAGTGATCTTGTAGACAACGAGAGCAATGTTCGAGTTAACCGTAAGATGGAACTGGTAACTGTGCCGGAAAGCTATGGCGGAAATGCAATGATTGGTATCTGCTATCTGGTAAAAGAGGATGCCGATACAGTTGCGGAACGCATTGAGAAACTTTGCGAAAATCAGCGGTATGATGGAGCCTTCTGGGAAGAAGCACTTTATAACAAAGATCGCATGATTGTTGCGGCGCGTGTGGTTCATTCAGCAGATGTCGTAGAAATTAACACTTATGAGCAATTACGAGAAATTGATAGTGATTCTAATCAGCTTAAAACAGATGCAATTCAGGTGATTTGTGAGGCTTTAAAAGCAAAGGCGGAAGAAGTTACAGATATTACTGTTTTGAAGAAGGGTATGACAAACCGGTCTTTCTTATTTACCTGTAAAGAAAAGAAATATATCATGCGTATTCCGGGCGAAGGAACTGATCAACTCATCAATCGTCGACAGGAGGCCTCAGTTTATCAAACTATTGATGGAAAGCACATCTGCGATGATATTGCTTATATCAATCCGGAAAATGGCTACAAAATCACAGAATTTCTGGAAGGCGCTAGAGTATGCGATCCACTGAACTACGAAGATGTTAAGAAGTGTATGAAGCGGCTGCATGCGTTCCATGACTTGAAATTGAAAGTAAATCACGAGTTTGATATTTTTGGACAGATGGAGTTCTATGAAACGCTGTGGGAGGGAATACCTTCTGTTTATAAGGATTATGAAAAAACAAAAGCAAATGTTCTGGCACTAAAACCTTATATTGATGTACATGCTGGAGAAAAAGTCCTGACCCATATTGATGCAGTGCCAGATAATTTTCTGTTTGTGGAGAAAGATGGCAAGGAAGAAATTCGATTGATTGACTGGGAATATGCAGGAATGCAAGATCCTCATGTGGATGTGGCGATGTTCTGTATATATTCGCTTTACAATAAACGTCAGGTTGATCATTTGATTGCAGCCTATTTTACAGAAGGCTGTAGTGATGAGACCAGAACCAAGATTTATTGCTACATTGCAGCTTGTGGTTTGTTGTGGAGCAACTGGTGTGAGTATAAGAGGAATCTTGGTGTAGAGTTTGGCGAGTATTCTCTTCGACAGTACCGATATGCAAAAGATTACTATCGAATTGTTCAAGAGGAACTGAAAAAGCAAGGGGAGGAAGAGTAAATGCCAAAAGTAGAAAGAGCCATTATTATGGCGGCGGGATTGGGAAATCGAATGCACCCAGTAACGCTGACAACACCGAAACCGCTGGTCAAAGTGAATGGGATGCGGATGATTGATACCGTGATCGAAGGACTACATAACAACGGAATCAATGAGATTTATGTTGTTGTTGGATATCTGAAAGAGCAGTTTGTGACACTTGAAAAGGAGTATCCTGGTGTTAAGCTGATTGAAAATCCTTACTATGATACCTGTAATAACATTGCATCGCTTTACGTGGCAAGAGATTACATTGAAAATGCGATTATTCTGGATGGCGATCAGATTATTTATAATCCTGAAATCCTTGCACCGGAATTTGAACGCTCTGGTTATAACAGTGTTTGGACAGATGGAGAAACGGATGAGTGGCTTCAGACTGTAGAAGATGGTATCGTTACCTCCTGCAGCCGTACCGGCGGCAAGGGTGGATGGCAGCTGTACAGCATTTCTCGCTGGACTGCAGAGGATGGAAAAAAACTGAAACATCATCTAGAAATTGAGTTTGAACAAAAGCAGAACCGACAAATCTACTGGGATGATGTGGCAATATTCTGCTACCCGGAAGAGTATCAATTGGGTATCCGTCCG
>UMGO01008959.1_pt1 | contig 34743 bp, 34 predicted proteins | sample 1965301 | NCBI WGS metagenome assembly UMGO01 (sample SAMEA4836074, study PRJEB28245) | human gut metagenome | biome: gut microbiome; material: fecal sample | place: Denmark | collected 2008 | reverse complement strand
TCCCTGTCCTCCATAAATAAATGCCGGCTCTTTTAGTGCCGTACTCTGTGTTAACAGCTGCGGGCGCATATCATAGCCTCGTCTTCCTAACTGCTTCACACGGTTTAACAATGTAAAGTTATCAAACGGCTTCATAATATAATACGTAGCTCCGGCAGACATGGCATTTTCTGCCACTGATTCATTCTGAATACCGGAAATTATGATAAATGATGGCATCGGATCCGCATTTTTCTCAGCATGAACCTTATCCATTACACCAAGGCCATCAATTCCCGGCATGACTAAATCAAGCAAAACCACATCTGGCTTCTTATCAAGAATCATCTCGTATGCCTGCTCTCCATTTCTGGCTGTTCCCACTACTGTAATATCATCATCTGCTGTTAATACCTCATCCAACATTGTGAGAATTCTTTCATTATCATCTGCAATTGCTACATTTAATTTTGCCATTTTCCTCATCCTTTCTCTTGCTTTCTGCTAATTGTTCATTCATTTTTACGTTTGTCTTTTTAATCGACATGCTCACTATAGCAGTTTTTTCTATTTTCTACAAGAGTAGTCAAGCGCGTATTTCGCGCTCTATAAGACAAAGAACTGTCTTTTCATGTAGATTTATGCTTTTGTAATATTCAGGCAATTCGACACATCATATCAATGATTCAACATATCTTCTGCATATATTGCATAGCCCTTCGTGGGATCATTAACAAACACATGTGTTACCGCACCAATCATTTTGCCATTTTGAATGAGCGGTGAACCACTCATACCCTGAATAATGCCGCCTGTTTTTTCAAGAAGTACCTTATCTGTGACGCAAATCTGAAATCCTCCTGTACTGCCTGGCTGTGTTTTTATAATTTCTACTTCATAATCCTGTGGCTCGCCATTTACTGCACAGCGAAGAAGCGCTTTTCCACATACAACTTCTTCTTTGTGTGCCGTCTGCATTAATGTTGCTCCTTCTAATTTTTCTTTCATCAAAGCAGATACATTTCCATAAATTCCACAGGCTGTATTTTCATAGATATTTCCTAAAAAAGTAGATGTATCATAACAGATTATACCGCAGAACGATCCTGGTGTACCATTTTTGCCACGGATTATCATCTGAATCTGTGATTCATATAGACCGCCCTTTCGCACACTAACTCGTTTTCCTGTGTCGCTGTCGTTAATTGGATGACCAAGCGCACCGAAATGACCATCCTCACTTATATAGGTCAGCGTACCAATTCCCTGCACATCATCTTTGACCCACACGCCTAGACGATACGTTCCGCTTGTATCCTGAATAGGAAGTACAGAAATATCAAACGATTCCTGTTCGCGTACAATATGAAGAGTGAGCGGCTGTCCCGCACATGCTTCCACACTGGAAACCAGTTCTTCTTTCGAATTGACTGGATTTCCATTGATCGACGTAATATAATCTCCCTGCTGCAGACTGCCCTCACATGGAGAAGAAAGTGTTTCCAGATTTGTTGGAATCTGCGCCGTTGTCACCACCATAACACCTTCTGTTTCCATATAAATTCCAACTGGAAATCCACATGGATATACTTGCGGCATTTGGGCTGTCTTTTGAACAGCCGTATTTTTCATTGCAGTCGCTGCAACACTTTGAAATGAACCGTGATGTGCACAGCAAACTGCTATGGCTATGGCAAATAGAATTGCCACAGCCTTTCGTATTTTGAAGTACGTTATTTTCATTTGCATACCAACAGCCTTCCTTTCATTTTTCTGCTGTTAGTATGCGTTTGTTTATCATTTTGTAATCTGGGATTCTTTTGTTCTATTTGCCATATCTTTCATCTCTTTTGCCGTATCAAGAACGTTCTTTGTAATTTCTGCTCCGCCAAGAAGTCTTGCTACTTCACGGACGCTTTCCTCTTCTGATAATTTTGTGATATGTGTTGTCGTTTTTTCATTTTCTGCATTTTTCTCAATTAAAAAATGCGTATCCGCCATAGAAACAATCTGAGCCAGATGACTGATACAGATAACCTGACTTCCTTTTGCCGTTTCCGACAGACGTTTTGCGACTTTTTGTGCTGTTCGGCCACTAATTCCTGTGTCTATTTCATCGAAAATAAGTGTTTCTATTTCTTCCTTCTGTGCCATGACAGACTTTACCGCCAACATAATTCTTGATAATTCACCGCCCGATGCGACAGCAGCAAGCGGTTTTAGTGCTTCTCCTGGGTTTGTCGCTATGTAAAATGTAACGACATCCTTTCCTCCTGGACCAATCTGTTCTGTATGATCCATACGAATCTCAAAACGCACATCTAAAAAGTTTAAATCTACAAGAGCCTTAATCAATTGATCGCAAAGTAAATCTGCGCATTTTCTTCTTTTGCTGCTAAGATCGTCTGCAGATTGTTCTAACTTAATAAATGCGTTTTGACATAAGTTTTGCGCACGCGCCTTTTCTTCCTCGAAATGGCGGTATTTTTCAAGCTCCTGCTCTTTTTTTTCTGTCAGCTCTAACAGTCCTTCCTCATCACAGCGATATTTTTGCATAAGATGACGAATTTGATCAAGACGTTCTTCAATCTTTGCTGTATCAAGCTCCTCGTCCTGCATTGCATCAAGACGCTCTGAGGCTTCACGACAGATATCATGAATAATTGACTCGGCATCTGTAAGCTGATCATATAGAGACTGCGCTTCTTCGTCTGCCTCTGAAATGCCCTTTAATGCATGCTCTGCTCTTCCGCAAAGATCACATGCACCATTCGACTCATAACCTAAAAGCGATGTCAATTCCTGATACGCTGTTATGATATGCTCACGCTCTGACAAGCGCTTCCAATCTTTTGAAAGACGTGCCTCTTCACCTGGTGTGATTGATGCCTCTTTAAGCTCATCAAGCTCATAGCATAAAATATCCATGCGTCTAAGCCGCTCGTCCTCATCTACGCTATAGCTGTCAAGCTCATCCTTATACTGCTTCCATACGCGGTAATACTTAGCTGTCTGTTCCTTTGCTTCTTTTAAATTTTTTCCGCCGCTTCTGTCTACGATCTCAAGCTGCTTATTCTGATGAATAAGTGCCTGATGATCATGCTGACCATGCACATCAAGAAGAAGTGACGCAACTTCGCGTACCTTAGAAGCTGGATACGCCTCTTTGTTGATTTTGCTTACACTCTTTGAAGCAGTGATTTTTTTTGAAATAATCATCTGGCCATCTTCTGGTTCAATATCATATTCCCGAAGCTTCTCAAGAATTGCCGGATGTGTCGGTGAAAAAATCAGCTCAATATAAGCCTCCTTTTCATTTGCGCGAATCATCTCTTTGTGTACCTTTGCCCCAAGTGCAATCAAAACAGAACCAATCAAAATGGATTTTCCTGCTCCTGTCTCTCCACTTAGGACATTTAATCCTTCTGTAAAAGTCACCTCTTCTTCATCGATCAAAGCGAGGTTTTTGACGTACAGACTGTCCAGCATTTTTCTCCTGCCTTTCTATATTCAATCATTGAGAATATTCTCAATTTTTTTCATCAGATGAATGGTGTCGGGCACGGTACGAACCGCGCACATAATCGTATCATCACCTGCAATACATCCGACAATCTCACTAAAATGACACGCATCAAGTGCTGCTGCCGCTGCCATTGCCATACCAGAAACTGTTTTTATGACAAGTATATTCATTGCCATATCCATACTGACGTAAGATTCCTTTAAAATACGAAGATATTTAGGCTCGGCCTGTTGGTGCTTTGATTCTGCTGCCTTGTAGACAAGCTTTCCATTTTTTCCAGAAACCTTTTTTAACCGAAGCTGGCTTATGTCTCTTGAAACAGTTGCCTGCGTCACATCAAAACCATCCTCACAAAGCATCTGCACCAGTTCTTCTTGTTTTTCTATATCATGCATTTGAATCAGCTCTAATATGCGCTGCTGTCGTACCGTTTTCATAGCCATCTCCTTTTCACAACTTTTTTCGCGACTTTTTTATTTATCGGCTCAGTTTTTTTCCAAGCGTGTCCAAAAAGCTTCTTTGATCCAAACGGATTAATCTAACCTTATCTGATGCACTTTTGATCACAATCTCATCTCCTGGATGCACCGATACCACATTGTCTGAGTCAAAGCTTACTGCCTGATGAAGCATGCGAATGCCATCTTTTGCTTCAACAATCAGCCGAATATGCGCATTATCCGGAAGAACAATGCTTCTTGCCGTTGTCAGTGTCTGAGCACAGATTGGCGTAAGTACAAATAGATTTGAGGTTGGAAGCACAATTGGTCCTCCCGCAGAAAGACTGTATGCCGTAGAGCCTGTCGGTGTCGCAACAATAATGCCATCTGCATTATATCTTGTGATAAACTGATCATTTACATAAAGAGAAAAGCGAAGCATCTTCATGCTTTCAAGCCTAGTCAGAACAATATCGTTTAATGCCGTATCACTGCAGACAATCTGTCCATCCCGCACAATCTCACCAAGCAGTGTCATACGTTCTTCAATAAAAAAGTCGTCTATCAAAAGTCTGTCCAGACTTGGAAACAGATTTTCCTGATCTACTTCTGACAGATAGCCAAGATTTCCAAGATTAATGCCGATCAGCGGATAGCTTGTACCTTTTAAGTCGTGTGCTGCCTGAATCAATGTTCCATCACCGCCTAAAACAATAACGCATTGTGTGTCGCCGGGAATCCGGCCAGTATCTGTATAGTGATACCGGCCATTATCCGAAGCTGCCGGTCCGGCAATGACACACTCTGCGCCTTTCGCTGTCAGGTATTCTTTTATTTCCTGCACACAAAAAAGTGTGTGCGGCTTTGCATAATTTGCAATTACATAAAAATGCCTCATAGCTTCCTCCCAGGCAGCTTACAGCAGTTCATGTGACTGCTCAACAAGTGCCTTTACATCTGGCAGAGGCTGACCTAGTTCTTCCTCTGTCGGTGTTTTCTGAAGATAAAGAAGATATTCAATGTTTCCTTCTGGTCCCTTAATTGGTGAGAAGGCAAGGCCAAGCACGCCAAAACCAATGGATAGTGCAAAGTCCATCACCATGCGCACAACCTCCATATGAGTTTCCTTCTCTCGTACAACGCCCTTTTTGCCAACCTTTTCTCTTCCAGCCTCAAACTGCGGCTTAATAAGGCAGACAATCTGTCCACGCTCTGCCATCAGTTCCTTTACTGGAACAAGCACCTTTGTAAGCGAGATAAATGAAACGTCAATTGACACAAAATCAACAGCGCATCCAATATCCTCTGGTACAACATAGCGAATATTCGTCTTCTCCATGCAAATGACACGCGGATCATTTCTAAGACTCCATGCAAGCTGACCATGACCGACATCCACTGCAAATACCTTAACAGCACCATTTTGAAGCATACAGTCGGTGAAGCCACCGGTAGAGGCTCCTACATCCATACATGTTTTCTGGTCAAGCGCGATGGAAAACTCTTCCATTGCCTTTTCCAACTTCAATCCGCCTCTGCTGACATATTTTAACGAATTGCCGCGCACCTCAATCGCTGCATACGTATCAAACATCGTGCCAGCCTTGTCCTCCTTTTGTCCATTCACATAGACACAGCCAGACATAATAACAGCCTTTGCCTTCTCTCTTGAAGGCGCGTATCCCAAATTTACTAATAGTACATCTAAACGTTCTTTCACTTTATTTTGTCCTTTAACTCACTTTTTTAATTACAGCATGGTACTTATTTTCTGATAAATACTATTTGCATCCAATCCAGTCTCTTCCAAAAGTTCTTTAATAGAACCCTGATGAATAAACTTATCTGGAATACCACATGCAATAACACGTACACCTGTAGAATGCAGCTCGACATAACGACAGATATGCTCACCTACACCGCCTGAAAGCACATTTTCCTCCATTGTAACGATCAAACTGTGATAATCTAATACCTCGTCCAGCATCTCATAATCAAGTGGCTTCGCAAAACGAAGATTTACAACCGTCGCATCGATTCCATCCTTTGCTAACAATTCCTCAACCTCCATGGCTGTCTCTACCATCGTGCCAATTGCAAGAAGCGCTACACGGCTGCCTCTTCTAATCCACTCGCTCTTTCCAAGCTTTATTGGCTCTCGGTATTCCTTTAATATGCGCACTGCATCTGTTTTCGGATAGCGAATTGCCATCGGTGCTTCAAAATCAGCTGCAAACGCAATGGCATCCTGAAACTCATAGCGGTTTTTCGGTGCAAATACTGTCATATTTGGAATCATTGTCAAATACGATAAATCAAACACACCCTGATGCGTCTCTCCATCATTTCCGACAAGTCCTGCACGATCAAGCATCAGCGTAACAGGAAGATTCTGCATACACATATCATGCAATATCTGATCGTAGCCTCGCTGTAAAAAAGAGGAATATACTGTAAAAAATGGATGAAAGCCGCCTGCTGCCAAACCGCACGCAAATGTCACTGCATGTTCTTCAGCAATGCCAACGTCAAAGAAACGGTCTGGAAAACGCTTGGCAAAGCCTTTTAGACCACAGCCGTCCATCATAGCTGCTGTAATCGTTACAAGCTTTTCATGCGTCTGTGCAAGTTCACATATTGTCTTTGCAAAGATATCAGTGTATGTCGCTTCTTCCTTTGGCTTTTTTGCCATTCCATTTTTCTTTATAAATGGTCCAACTCCATGGTAGGATTCTGGATGAAGCTGTGCCGGCTCATATCCCTTTCCCTTTTCTGTGATCACATGAATGAGTACCGCACCCTCTACCTGTTTGGCATCTTCAATGACCTCTGTAAGTGCCTCAATATTATGGCCGTCAATAGGTCCAAGATATGTGATGCCCATATCTTCGAAAAACATTCCCGGAATAAAAACCTGCTTCAGCATACTCTTTGCACGGCGAATGTTGCGCTCAAGCTCTTCTCCAATTGCATTCATCTTGCTTAATGATGCCTTCACATTTTTCTTAAAATTGGTGTAACCCTTTGCAGTACGCACACCTGCCAGATAATGTGAAAGACCTCCAACATTTTCAGAGATAGACATATGGTTATCGTTTAAGATCATGATATAATTGCTCTTAAGCGATGCTGCATTATTAAGCGCTTCAAAAGCAAGGCCGCCTGTAAGAGAACCATCACCAATCACAGAAACAACTGTATATTTATCTTTCTTGAGTTCTCGTGCACAAACCATACCAAGTCCTGCTGATAAGGACGTAGAGCTGTGACCAGTATCAAATGCATCACAATTACTTTCATCACGCTTTGGGAAACCACTCATGCCGTGATATTTGCGAAGTGAGTCAAATCCCTTCTTTCGTCCTGTCAAGATTTTATGCGTGTATGATTGATGTCCCACATCCCAAATCAATTTATCCTGTGGAAAATTCAAGCACCGATGAAGTGCAATTGTCAGCTCCACCACTCCTAGGTTCGAGGCAAGATGACCACCATTGTCGCTGACTTTATCAATTATAAACTGCCGAATCTCATCTGCCAGAACAGGAAGTTCTTGCTCTTTTAATTCTTTGACGTCATTCGGCCCCTGTATTTTATCAAGTACCATAAACGGCCCCCTTTAGCATCATTTGATTTGAAAATAATGCCTATTTTTTTCTTACAATTAGATACTCGAAGAGTCGCTTTAAAAATGATGCATTCGGACATACCTGATCAAGAAGTGTCATTGCTGTATGAGAATATTCCTCTACCAACTTAGAAGCACCATCTAGTCCATAAATTGTCACATAGGTAGTCTTATTATTCTTCTCATCGCTCTTTACCGGCTTTCCAAGCTCCTCAGTCGTAGAAATTACATCGAGAATATCATCACGAATCTGAAATGCCATGCCTACATGATGGGCGATCTGCTCTGCTGCTTTTACCTGATTATCATCTGCTCCTGCAAGCACAGCGCCAATCATCATTGCTGCTTCTAAAAGCGCTGCTGTCTTTAATTCATATATAAATTCAAGCTGGCTCTTTGTTACAGGACGGTCTGTGTACTCGACATCTACACTCTGTCCTCCGATCATTCCATAAATTCCAGCCTTATTTGCCAAAATCGAAATAGCTTTTCCAACAAGATCAGCACGATCTGTCAGCGCAAATGCCTTTGCTGCTGTCTCAAATGCATAGATAAAAAGCTTGTCTCCTGCAAGCACGGCCATATCATAGCCATATTTTTTCCATGTGGTAAGATTTCCTCTTCTATACTCATCATTATCCATGCATGGAAGATCATCATGAACAAGTGATCCTGAATGAATCATCTCAAGTGCCGCCATAAACGGCTCCACAACATTTCCTGTTCCGCCAAAAGCTTTAAAGCTTTCCAACATAATCATCGGACGAAGACGCTTTCCACCAACTAAAACACTATAATTAGATGCTTCGATAAGAAGTTTTTGATGACCAGTCTCCTCAGGAAGATAACCTTGTACAATCTTCTCTGCCTCTTTTGTATGCTGCTGTAACTCTTCTTTCCATTCCATCATAACTCATCCTCTGTTTCTGTCTCTATGACTGTAATGCGTTTTTGCACACGGTCGATTTGACCTGCACACCCGCGAACAAGACGTACACCCTCTTCATATTTTGCAAGCGCCTCCTCGAGTCCAAGACTGCCGTTTTCAAGTTCAGCTGCAATCTCCTGAATCTTTAGAAGTTGCTCTTCAATTGTCATATCAATTGACATGTTTTTTGTCTGTTTTTTCTTATCCATCAAAAGCTGCCTCTTTTATCATTCCATCTTGTCTTTTGGCATGCACTTTGTCACATCTGCCTGCACGATACCATCACTTAGATAAGCAAAAAAGGTTGTTTGCGGTGTCATCTGATTCACACTGCAAACTGGTTTTTTATTCTCATCTGTCAAAAATGCATAGCCGCCTCCTACCTTTTTAAGCGGCGACTGCGCTTCTAACTTTGCTGCTGCAATAGAAAGCTGTGCTTTTTTTTGATCGATCAGATACATCATCTGCCTTTTTATCTGTGCTTCGTACTGCTTAAGCGTTTCACTTTGCGCTTTTAAACGAACGCTTGGATGAGAAACTTTTAGTGAAAGTTTTGCATGTTCAAGCTCCTTTTTTCTGCTCTCTACAAATGCCTGCATACTCTGCGAAAGCTGTGCTGCAAAAAGATTTAGTGTATTTTCAAATGTATCATACTCAAATACAGCAAGTTCAGCTGCCGCAGATGGTGTTGGTGCGCGCAAATCTGCAACAAAATCGGCAATGGTAAAATCTGTCTCGTGGCCAACTGCTGAAATTACAGGTGTCTCACAGCGAAAAATGGCCATTGCTACGCATTCCTCATTAAATGCCCACAAATCTTCAATCGAACCGCCTCCGCGTCCAACGATGATCACATCAAGTCCTAACGTGTCAAGATAATCAATTCCTGCTGCTATATTGACTGCTGCCGATTCACCCTGAACAAGCGTCGGATATAAAATCAGCTGAACATATGGATTTCTTCTGTGTGTGATATTTATAATATCCTGAATGGCTGCTCCTGTCTTCGCAGTGACAACACCTACTTTTTTAGCAAAACGAGGAATCGGCTTTTTATATTCCTCGGAAAACATGCCCATTTCCTCAAATTGAGCTTTTCGTTCTTCAAAAAGGCGAAACCATTCTCCTACACCTGCTGGCTCTAGCTGTGTCACATACAGCTGATAGACTCCATCACGCTCATAAATACGAATACTGCCTCTTGCAATCACACGCATACCTTCTGATGGAATAAATGTAAGCTTTGCCCGATTAGACGCAAACATCACACATGACAGTGTACTTGTTTCATCTTTTAAGGTAAAATACAAATGACCGCCAGAATGTTTTCTGCAATTAGAAATCTCGCCCTGAATGGAAATCCTCTTCAGGGCGAAATCTTCTTCAAACAGATGACTTATATACGATGTGACCTGTGCTACTGTATAGACAGATGCCATTAAGCCAGCTCCGGATGCTTATGAACAAGCTTTGCCAGCACGCCATTTACAAACTGCGGTGACTCGTCTCCTCCATAGCTTTTTGCCAGCTCGACAGCCTCATTGATGGCTACTTTTCCTGGAACATCCTCGTCAAATATCAGCTCATACGCTGCAAGACGAATGATGGACAAATCAACCTTATTCATACGGCTAAGCTTCCAGCCCTCTGCCGCCTGTGTGATTTCTTCGTCAATTTCAGGAAGCTTTTCTACGATCATGGAAAAGCGCTTTTCAAGCTGCTCCTTTTCCTTCTCGATTAAAAGCAGCTGACCTTCTTCTGGATACATACATTCCTCTAAATAATTGTCAGCCTGCTCATTCAGCTCTTCCTTATCATAAAAATTTGCATGAAATAATAACTTAAACGTGTATTCACGTAACTGTCTGCGGTTCAAATTCTACCTCGTTTCCTGCCTGTTCTTTTTATTTGTTTTAACTATAAGCGCAAAAAGGGTGCCGGTACGACACCCTGATCTTACATATTTACTCCGGCAACAGTAATTTTTACTTCTGTAACTTCAAGTCCAGTCATATTTTCAATTGCGGACTTAACGCGCTCCTGTACCTTTGCTGTTACAACCGGTACGCTGCATCCATACTCGATAATAAGTGAAATCTGTACAGACACATTTTTTCCTTCGACTGTGACCACAACACCCTTGGAAAGATTCTTGCTTGAATGCTTTGCAATGACATCATGTGTCAGTGAGCCAGACAGATATGCAACACCTTTTGTCTCAGTTGCTGCAAGTGCGGCAATAGTTGCCACAACATCGTTTGCAATCTTGATTTCTCCGGTGCTTTCTTCAACAGGAATAGTAACTTCTCCAGATTCTGATTCCAATCCCACAACGGTACCTCCTCTACTTCTATCTATCGTTTTACCTTTTTGTATTATATCAAATCAAAAGACTTTTGTAAAGAAGTTATTCTGTCTTTGCTGTTCCCATCAGTGTAACGCAGATTTGAGATGCGCTTACGGAAGTCTTGCGTTTTACAATATCTTCGATCTGAGCAAGCTCTGCATCTGTTAGATTATCCTTGCAGATTACTACATCAACGGCATCCTGCGTGATGCTAACAATTGAATGATCAAACCCTTTCGCGCTGAGAAGTGTCTCTACAGCATTTTCCTTATCACTATAGTCTGTCAGACGAACAACTGCATCAATTGCGGCTTGTTTATCCAGCTCTGTCTGCGCGTCACTATCAATAATTGCCAAGAGATCTTCCTTATTTTTTCCTCTTGTCTGCTCTCTTGCAAGCTTTGTCTGCGCCATATAATCAGATACTGTCAGTCCGTTTGCAAGCACCATTTTCCCTGGATCATCAATATCCTGATCTAAGCTTTCGATATCAGTGAGTGCAGCATCTGTGGCATCTTCCTTAGCAGTGTCGATCGTATCATACTCTGCAATTGCCTCTTTAGCATCACTTGTGTTTTCTGTGCTGATATCCTTATTGTCAGCAACTTCCACTCTTCCGGCATATGTAAGATACCCAGCAATCGCAATCATCACTGCAAGTACGGTGATAATTACCTGATTTTTTCTCATGATCCGCTTCACTTTGCTTCCTCCGCCTGAGATTTCTTTTCAATTACCTTAATTTTATGCGCCTCTATACCAAATAATGCCTGCACTGCCTCACTGATCTCACGAATTTTTGTCTGCGTGATATTTCCCTGCGCAGCTACCACCACACCCTGAATTGATGGGCTCATTTCCTTTATGATATATGGCATACTGCCTGAGGTGTTTCCTGTCAGCAAGGCCTCATTTTTTTTGCTAAGACTGCTTGTTACACTTTTTTCTAACGACTCTCCACTTCCTTTTTCTATCTCCTGCTTATTTTCCTCAAGCTGAATTGATTTTTCAAGCACTTTTTCTGACGTTGCAGAAAGAGTGATCATAACATCAACAGATGTGATGCCTTCCATTCCTCCAAGGATTTGTTCAAGACGATTTTCAAGCTCATGCTCATAAGAAAATAAAGATGTATCACTATCTGTATCTAAACTGCTGCCTATGCTTTGCGTCTGATTAGAATAAGTACCTGCCTGATTTAAGCTTGATAATTGATTTTGTGGAAGGGAACAGATGATAAGAATAATTGCTGCAACTGCTAAAAGACCAAGCCGCAAAAAACCAATCTTTTTTAATTCAGAAAGCCATTTGGATTTCATAACCTTGCTCCTTAATTTTATCTGTCTTTAAAAATAACTGTGATCTTGCATGAGGATGAAAGCTGCTCTTCCAGATATTTTTTCAATTCATCTTGTCCTATCTGCATATGATCTTTTTCATTCACTTTTATTTCGCTTACTGTCACCTCAATCTGTATGATCGTTCCACTTGAATCAATCTCTAGCGACAGCTCCTCTAAAAAGCACCCTCGCTTTTTTAGAAGGTCTCTTATCTGCTGCTCAAGAATCTTTTTCTGGGCAGACACTTCAAGCGTAGTCTGCTTATCATTTAATTTTTGCAAATCTGCTTCTAAATAAGTTCCCTCTGAGAAAAAAGCTCCAGCCTCTAACCAAGTCTGACCAACCCGTTCAGCTGAAATGGACAAAATCGGAGAGACAAACAGCAATACTAAAAGAAGATTTAAAAACAAGCGAATATATGGACCATATTCTTTTTTTGCGACAAGATTTTCCACTAACACTGATAAAATAAGATAACCCGCGATCTGACGCAGATAATCACGAATTGCGCTCATGATAATCCTCCTCTGATAAGCTGTTCTTACAGCACACGATTCGTAAATGCGCATATTACTGCAATCGTAATCAAAAACAGAAAACTCGCCATACAAAGCGTTTTTAACAACATACGATTCGTAAATGAGACTGCCTGAAGTGCTGTGATCATACGCTTGTCTGAGATAGGACTGGCAACTGCCGCAATCCCATAATAAATCAGAACAATAGCTGCCATCTGCAAAATCGGATATATGCTTACAAGTATCAAAACAATACACCCTGCCATACCAATTCCATTTTTAATCAGCGTACCTGTTCCTATTATTATTTCAGCCGTACTCTTTATACCGCTTCCAATTCCAGGTATGGAGCCGATCAGCTTCTGAGCAAAGGCGGGACCTGCACTAGAGGCAAGCGGTACAATCAATCCCTGAATCACCTGCAGCCCAACAATTACAGCACAAAGTGTTTTCATAGACCACTCATAGAGCATCTTTATTAATTCCTCCATCCCGGCAAAACGATCTTCTCCTGTAAGCCCATTTAAAATTGATACGCCAAAATACAGCTTAATAATAGGTATCATTGCATAAACAAGAACTGCATCTATCAGTCCAATCATGCCAAAGGTTGCCTGATAATACAAACTTGATGATGCCGCGCCTGTTATACAAACCATGGACAAGCAAAAGGCAGGCAAGAGCATTTTCATAAATGTAATCATAAGATTAAGACAATTTGTCACAAGACGACAACTCTGAATAAATCCTGCAAGTGCAGAGGCTGTAATCATCAAAAATACAACAAACCACGCCTGTACGGCAATCTGATCACTGTCAAAAACAGATGCTATGCTGCTAAGAACTGCAGAGCAAACCACAAGCAGCAAAATAGAAACTGCCTGTGCGCGATTTTCCTGCACTTCTCCTATTAAAACTGATGCGATATCTGATAAAAGCTTTGAAAATGAGATTGGCCTGTCTGCATGAATCAAATTCTTAACAAGCTCACCAAAACCTATATGTGTCTTTGAAAGATTATCAGATACAAACTGCTCCAAATCAGATAACTCAAGCTCTGACAGTGCCTCATCCATATCTTCTGCATAGTCGTTTTCTTCTGACTGCTCCTGCAATAACTCTGCATTCACTAACTGACAAAAGCCGCCTTCTGCTATAATAAACCAGACTGCCACTAATAATATGATACTAAGCTGCCTGCATCTTTTTGCCATATGCTCCCTTCTATCCAAAACACATTTTTTATGTTCACATCAGCTGCGAAACATTTTTTAAAACAGCCAGCACAATCGGCATGCTAAAACCAAGAATTGTAAGTCGTGCCGCCATTGAAATCTGACGTCCAAGTGCCTCTTGTCCACAGTCCTTGCAAAAATCACATGTAAATTCTCCCAAACATGTAATTCCTATCATTTTAAGAATGCTTTCCATATAGATGTTATCAATTGAAAGATATTGGCGAAGCTGATTCATGCTCTGAATTAAATAGCGAATCTGCTCAAGAAGATAATAGCCAAAAAACAATCCTGCAGCCAACATCAGATAAGTACGATACTCTTCTTTTATCTGTTTCAGGCAGGCCGCTAACAATGTAAACGCAATACCTGCTGCCGCAATCTTCCACATGCGCCCTCCTACAGTGCAAATAGATTTCGAATACTGTCAAACAATTCACTGATATAAGGAATCAGCCAAAACAGTACAAGAATTAAACCAGACAAGGATACCAAAAATGCCTGCTCGTCACGGCCGCTTTGCTTTAATACCTGCTGTATGATCGTTACCAGGATTCCGACAGCCGCGATCTTAAAAATCAGATTGACATCCATTCTGGTATCCCCCTTTTACCATAGCAAAATAAGAAGAAAAGCTGCTGCGCAAAAGCTAAGCACGCGGCACAGCTTACACTCATTTCCAAGCTTCGTTATACGCTTTTCATACAGCTGTGAAAGCTGTTTTGCATCAAAGAAAAGCTGCTCTTTTACCATTCCCCTTTCAAATAAGAGAAAATCAGATGCACAGTGAATAATCAATTCCTCTTCCTGCTCATTCCAACCCATTCTCCTATATACTTCGTTTACGGCATGACTCCACTCCTGCAAAAAATCTCCGCCTTCTGCCATACGTTTCGCCATCCTGCTTACTAGTTCTTTTGTCGCTCCTTGCGTGATTGATGATGCTTTTGTAAAAACATCCTCCAATATGCTGCCTCTTATTTCAATCTCCTGTCCGGCAAAAAGAAGGAAACGAATCAATTCCTGCAGCTGCTTTGCCGTCTCCTTTCGTGATGTTTCCATACAAAATCCAATGGATAACAAAGTTCCAGCTATTATAACAGCTGCTGCAAGTTTCATTCATAACTCCTTTCGATTTCTATAGTTGTCATAAGCTGCCTATTCTGATCATAAATCAAAACATTTCTGGAACAGTCATTGTCTATTTGAATTTCTATGTACCGCGAAAATAATCCGGAAATCTTTTGATCAAAAAGATGCTGCTTTATTGTTCCGTGCGCTGTCGTTAAAAGTGCTGTTCCCCACTTTTTTGCCTGTGTGAATATCTTTATGTCTTCTTCTCCTCCAGCCTCATCTGCAGCTAACACCTGTGGTGCCATTGTACGAAGAAGCATTATCATCGTATCTGTCTTACTTCCGCCATCCATAACATCTGTGTTTTGTCCAACATCGTTTTGCGGAATACCGCTTATACAGGCGGCCACTTCTCCTCTCTCATCTGCCAAACTAGTGGTAAGAGGACGATGAATGCCTGTTCCATCTGAAATCAGACGAACAAGGTCGCGAAGAATAGTTGTCTTTCCAAGCCCTGGCGGTGATACTATCAGCGTATCTAAAAATTGCTCTTTCTCCCACAGCCATGGATAGATTTCTCTGGCACATCCGCGTACTTCCCTAGCCATTCGAATGTTATATGAGCTGATCTTACGTATTCCCTGGAGCTTTCCATCACGAAGTATTACTTCTCCACAAATTCCAATGCGGTGTCCCCCCTGAATAGTCAAATAGCCCTGACGAATCTGCTCTTCTGCTGCATATACAGAAAAACGGCTTGCATTTAATAAAATCTGCTCCATCTCTGCCTTTGACATAATAACGAGTGACATTTCTGGCAATAGCGTTTTTGTAAGGCTCCCGTTTTGATTCAAATAAAAAAGATTCATTTTTCTTCGCACCGATACAGGCCTCTGTGTACGGATGCGTATTTCTTCAAATGAATCAAGTGAAATGCCTCCCTTTTTTAATGCCTCTTTTATAGATTCCGGCAGAATCTGCCAGATGGCATCTGTCTGCATTGACATCACCTCTAACACAACTATATGCAAGTCCATAATCTTTATGCAAAAAGTCGCTAATTTACAAATTATCTCTCTGTGTTCCATTCTCTTTTTTGTCTCTTGTTTTATAATAACAGTAAACGCAGACTTAAAAATCGGGAAGGAGCAATTAAAATGTTGTTTTCTTATGACAAAACTCTTGGAACAGTTGAAACCTCTCAGGGTACCATGACACTTACGAAGGTATTCATTCCGTTTTTTCTTGAAATGTTTTTGATGAATTTCATGCAGACAGTCAATACCTTTATGCTCTCTTATTTTTCGGATAACGCTGTTGCCGCCGTGGGCGCGGCCGGTCAGTTTTCCAGCATGATCTATACTTTTTACTCCGTCATTGGAACTGGTGTCTCCATTGTTTTATGCCATCATCTTGGCGCAGGAAAGAAAGAGCAGACCTCAGAAGCTGTATTTTCAGCGCTTGTCTTTGGTGCTGCCCTAAGTGCAGTTATTAGTATTTTAATGTCTATATTTGCTCGTCCATGTATGACACTGCTTAATATAAAGGGAGAGGTTTTAGATGATGCTGCAAAATATTTTTCGATCTGCATGCAGTTTTCATTTCTGCCAGCGCTTTTTGTAATTATATCCTCAATCTTTAAAAGCTACGGTTTTCCTCAGATTTCCGTTGGCATTTCTCTTGGTATGAATATATTAAATGCTGCGCTTAATTATCTCGTTATTTTCCAACCATTTCCATTCTTTCTTAAAGGTGTATCGGGAATTGCATGGTGCAGCAATATAAGCCGTGGTGTTGCCCTTATCTGCATTATAATTTGTCTGTTTCGTCTTCCGCTGCAGCTTGATTTTCAAAAGATGCGGCCAAAGAGCTTATTAAAAATTAAGGAAATTCTGCGTGTTGGTCTTCCAGGCGGAATCAGCTCACTCTCCTACAATGTGTCACAGACTGTAACTACATCTGTTATTGCACTAGTTGGCGTATCCGCGATTTCAACTAAAATATATGTCTCCAATCTTGTTTTTTATGTTTATGTGCTTGGCCTTTCCCTTGGAATGTCAACATCACTTTTGATTGGATGGCTGTGCGGTGCCAAGAAATACGATCAGGCATATCGGCTGAATCTGCAGAATTTAAAGGTCACGATTTTACTAAATGCTACGTTGTCGATTTTACTATTTCTATTTGGCCATCCGCTTCTTTCTCTTTTTACAAAAGACCCTGACATTCTCAAGGTTGGCTGTGCACTTTTGTTTTGGGATATTTTCGTTGAGATTTTCCGCGGTTTTAACCATATCGAAGAAAACTCTCTGCGCGGTGCCGGTGATGTAGTCTTTCCAATGATTGTCTCTATCTGTTCCTGTTGGGCAATGAGCGTACTATTTTCTTACATACTAGGCGTAAAGCTCGGACTTGGACTGACAGGCTGTTGGATCGCCTTTGCCATGGATGAAGCCTTCCGCGGAATTAACTACTTCTTCCGTTGGAGATCAAAAAAATGGATGAAGAAGACAGTTGTTTGATTGCCACAAAATGGGCCAAATTTTTCATAGCAAATTGTGTTGTGCGATTTCCTGTGTTTTGGCATAATCGGCTGGTGAAACGCCTGTCTGCTTCTTAAAAACTTTACTGAAATAGCTTTCATCAGCAAAGCCAACACATTCACTGACTTCCATTATACGCATGGAGGTCGTTGTGAGCAGCTGCTTAGCATGTGCGATGCGAATATCACGCAAATACTGAAATACCGTTTTTTTCATATTCTTTCGAAATAGACGGTTCAGATAATCAAAATTGATATCAAATTTTTCTTCCAAATAATCGCCCGTGAGCGGTTCCTTGTAGGCTTCATGCAAAAAATTTTGCACCTCAAGAACCTTCTTATAGCCACGGGCGGTTATCATTTTATTTTCCTGTAATGCAAATGTTAGACTGGCGCGCGAAAGCTGAATTAAAAATGCCAGAAATTGCGCGCTGCTCAAATCCTTATAATATTCCAGATGGTCTGAATTTGCCGATACCACTTGCTGAATTTGCTGAATCAGTGCTCCCCAAACTGTCTCATCCTGAATATGGCAGTATTTCGGAAGCATGAGCTGATGGCTCTTTTCATCAGGCGCTTCGCTTGAATCGCTCTGCATCGCTGCACAACGAAGCTGAAGCATTTGCTCATGCATTTTGGACTCGTCTATTTCGTCATCTATTTCATTATTTTCGCCTTCTTCCAACATTGAATGAGTCACCAGATGAATCGTCTCATGCTGAAAATGAATGTAATAATATTCGCAGTAAGTAATCTGTTTTCCTTCATGATACTTCTCTGGATCCAATAAAATAAAATCGCCGGGGCGCAGATGATACAAAATTCCATCCTCTGCCAAATAAAGCTCTCCCTTTTGAATCAAGTACGCTATATATTCATGCGGTACACGCTTTTTATGCGCACACGGCGGTTTTAATATCCAATAATCAGCCAGATGTATCTGCGGTACAATTCTGCTGTCCATCACATAGTACATATCCATTTCCCCCTGTTTTCTATCTTTATCTGTCTTAAAGCTTATCTTACTCCAGTTTCTCATAATTATCAATGCACGATATTGGTTGTATTATTGCTTTTTAATTGACTTAACTATGCTGGAATAGTACAATGATTTTGTTCAATAAAATGAACAGAATATATGATTTAAAATTTATAGAAATGAGGTGAACTCTACATGAGATTAATCCGAGATAACGACTCAGTACAGTTGATAAAAACTGTTGGCAGATTGTGCTGAGGTTAAAATAAAAAAGAACTTGCTAACAGTTGTTGACTGTACTGCCCGAATTGAAACATGTATGAATGATTTAAATGATATGATGATTTAAAAATTCAAAACCAGAATATATTGAGGATATATAAAGGAGTACGGTTATGCATTATAGCAGAGAAATTTTAAAGAAAAATAGAATATGGGTATTCATCTACATTAGCTTAGGCATCTTTAATGCCTTTCTGGCAAATTATAAGGCAGACTTTTTCCAAAGAGTCATTGACGGATTGGCCGATCAGACACTTGCTTTTTCTAGTATTATACTATATGGCGTTATTTTGCTGGTCAACTACTGCATGAATTATTTGGATAATTATCCAGAGACAAAGTTGGATCATGGTATTTATCTGGATTTTAAGCTCTTGGCTCTCAGAAAAATAAGTACGATTGACTATGTTGAATATCAAAAAATCGGTACTGGAAAGCTTGTTCAGCGGATTGAGAATGGCGCATCCGCAGGAAGAGATGTCTTATTTCATTTCTGGTTATGTTTCATTCGCAGTCTGCTTCCTACGGTTGCTTTTAGCGTGTACTTTATCTGGCGGATTGATACACACATTACTTATGTGTTATTTGCAGGCTATCTGATTATTTTTGTAATTACCAATATTCTGCTGAAATTTCTTTACAAGATAAAAGAAACCATTTTAAACAGCGAAGAACTACTGAACCACTATTTGGTCAGAGGCTTTATGGAAATGCTGGTATTTCGTATGAACAAGCAGTTTACAAATGAAATGAAGAAAACTCGTGATGCCAAAGAAAATATCGTTTCATCAAAAGTGAAAATGACGATGATTCACGAAGCCTTCTTTACCATATTTGCGCTCCTTGTTGCAATATTGGATATCGCGATTCTTTTTTACGCATGGAAAACACAAAGTCTTACCGTAGGTTCTGTAGTGGCACTCATTACACTGATCGAAAATGCTTATACGCCAATCGCTATTTTTAATGTACTTTACGTTCAGTATAAGCTAGATAAAGAAGCTTATGGAAGATTTGTCGAATTTTTGAACCTAAAAGACGACAAGCAATTAACTACAGGACATACACTAAAAAGTGATGTTGGAGAAATTGCAGTGAATCATTTGTCCTTTCAATACGAGACACGAACGATTTTTGATAATTTGAGTTTGTCTATAAAAAGAGGTGAAAAAATCGCTTTTGTAGGGGAAAGTGGTTCTGGCAAATCTACTCTGATTAAACTATTGTTAGGACTTCTTAAATATGACAAGGGTGAAATCCGTCTGGGCGATATGGAGCTTCGCGATATTTGTTTAATGGACCTCTATGATAAGGTTCGTTATCTTTCACAAGATACACCTGTTTTTGATGGCAGCATAAAAGAAAATCTAGTATTTGATAAAAATGTTCCTGAAGAACAGATCTGGAATGCATTGCGTAAGGTGCAATTATCTTATTTTGTTGAAAAACTTGCCACAGGCTTAGATACACAAATTGGCGAGAAAGGAACTTGTTTATCTGGCGGTGAAAAGCAGCGCCTTGCATTGGCCCGTCTATGGTTTGACGATTCCGAACTTGTTATTTTGGATGAAGCAACCTCTGCAATGGATAATTTAACCGAAGAATCGGTAATGAAGGCCGTTATGCAACAGCTGAATGGAAAAACAGTCATTGCCATTGCACACCGTTTGAATTCCATTGCTGGATTTGATCGCATTATTCTCTTTAAAGATGGGAAAATCGTTGGACAGGGAAGTTTTGAGGAATTGCTGCGTACTAATGCGTATTTTGTGGATTTGTATAATGCAAATGTGCAATAATAGATCTTATCTATACACTGCTCGATTGATTGTACGGTAATGTATAAGATACAATACAAATAGTAACAGGCAGGTTGTTCGTTCATCGAATTTACCTGCCTGTTGATTTTGCATACTTAAATCAAATTTAACATAACTTACTTCCATTTGCGACAAGCTTAAAGCGCCAACCTAGTACCTCTGCCGCACGCCTGCACATCATCATTCGCTCTAAAAAGATTCCAAAATAATCCATTACAGTACACATAGAATCGTCTAATTCTAGGTTCATCTGAATGATTTTCTTTTCTGTTTTAAACTCCAGTGATGAATTTAAAACTGCGTAATTGACTCTGTCATGAATGTCAAAATTGGCTATAACTGGATTTTGTACTCTATTTCTGCGCACATCTGTCTTATCAGCAAGAATAATTGCAGCCGAAACAGGTTCAAGAGCAGTTCCCGTTTTTTCATCATGATGACCGATTGCAGTCGTGATCGTCAAACAATCTTTAAGCGGCATATTCAGCTGCTTTAAAATGGAGTACGCGAGTATTGCTCCGCTATGCGCATGATCCTGACGGTTGATACAATTTCCAATATCATGCATATAGCCTGCGATTTTAGCAAGCTCAATCTCATGTTCATCTGATCCTGTCATTTTCAAAATCTCAGCCGCATGTTCTGCTACTTTTGCTGCATGCTTTTTCGAGTGCTCTGTATAACCCAAACACTTTAACACATTATTTCCCTGCTCAATCATTGCGTTTATTTCTTCATTTTTTAGGATTTCTTTATAAGTAATTTGTTCTGATGTCTTCAATGCATCTTTTTCTTTTAATTTCTCCGACATTGTTATTTTCTTGCCTTCCTTCTTCTTTTCTTGTTTCATGATAAATATTATCGCTTATATCTGTCATCAGTCTATCTTTTTCTTGTAAAAAATGAGTAAAAAATTTTTGAGTGAAAAATTTTTCCAATGAAAGAAATCTCCATTTTCTTAACAAGATAATATGGTATACTATTATCAACATATACATAGCAACTTTTTAAATGGAGGTAACGATATGTCTGATTTTGATTCATGTAAAAAAACTCTCGAAGGAAAAAGAATTATTTTTCTTGGCAGTTCAGTCACTTATGGAGCCTGTGCCATGGGGCAATCATTTATCGAGGCTTTGGAAGAAAAAGATGGAATTATTGCTATAAAGGAAGCTGTCAGCGGAACGCTTCTTGTTGATGAGGATGTTGCTGATGGCAAATCGTACATTGCCCGGTTAGCGACAATTGATACAAACATAAAAGCAGATGCATTTGTCTGCCAGCTGTCTACAAATGATGCCTCGCACAACAAGCCGCTTGGAATAATTTCTGATTCATATGCAAAGGAAAATTTTGATACTAAAACCATAGCAGGTGCTATTGAATTTATTATTGCATATGCCAAGCAGACATGGCATTGCCCTGTAATTTTTTACACTGGAACTAAGTATGACAGTGATCTCTACAAAAAAATGGTTGAACTGCTGCTTTCCATACAAAAAAAATGGCAGATTGATGTGATTGATTTATGGAATGATATAGAAATGAATCAAGTTTCACCAGAAAATTACAAACGTTACATGTCTGACCCAATTCACCCATCAAGGGATGGCTATCGTGAATGGTGGCTTCCAAAATTTGAGGAAGGTATCGCGCTTGCTTTGACTAAAAAACATACAATTGACATCTCAAGTTTTGTTGAGAAAGCTAAGACTCTTGGCGTTCTTGGTGTAAAGGTTACTCAGCATAATGAGTTAAAAGCAGAGTGGCTAAGTGAAGGTGAATGCCGCAGAAATATTTATTCGGCAACAAAAAGTTTTACGTCTTGTGCAATGGGATTTGCCGTACAGGAAGGACTCATTTCGCTTGATGAAAAGCTTACCGATGCATTCGCAGATGATATTCCAGAAAATCCAGATGAGAATCTAAAAAAAGCGACAGTCCGTGATCTTTTGACGATGTGTCTTGGACAGGAATCTGGTCATTTGATGGGAGAACAGAGGCCGCTCTATAAGGAAGATGATTGGGTTAAGATGGTTCTTTCTATTCCATTTGTCTATGAGCCTGGAACACATTTTGTCTACAATAATGTAGGTCCATATCTGGCAGGCATCCTTGTACAGAGACGCTCTGGAACAGATCTTGTATCTTATCTTATGCCGCGACTTTTTAAACATCTTGAAATTAAACGGCCAACCTGGGAAATTGATCCTCTTGGCAATACATTTGGTGCTGGCGGTCTGTTCCTTACTCTTTCTGAGCTTCACAAATTTGGTCTGTTTTATTTAAATAAAGGAAAATGGAATGGAAAACAGCTATTAAATGCTGCATGGATTGAGGAAAGCACAAAGCCATCGGACACAGAACAGTATGGTTATCTATTCTGGCGCGGAAAATATAATTCCTATCGTGCCGATGGCAAATATTGTCAGCTTTCCATTGTACTGCCTGACGCAGATGCCGTTGTATCACTTGTCGCAGAATGCCGCAATGGAGAAGAACTGACGCAGGCAATAAATGACCTTATCTGCGCACAATTGTAATTCTGTTACTTATGATACGGCTCATTTTTCTGAATGCGAAAGCAGCGATAAATTTGCTCTAATAAAATCACACGCATCATTTGATGTGGAAATGTCAGTGCCGAGAAGCTTAGCTTCTCATCGGCACGGGCAAGTACCTTTTTACTAAGGCCAAGGGAGCCTCCAATCACAAAAACAAGATGTGACCGCCCTGTCACTGTAAGTTTTTCTAAATGCTTTGATAATGCAACTGAATCATACTGCTTTCCATCAATAGCTAACGCGATCACATATCCATCCTTCGGACATCGGGCAAGCAGACGATCACCTTCTTTATCTTTGATCTGTTCACACAGCAGATCACTTGCCTGATCTGGAGTCTTCTCATCTTCAACCTCGACAAGTTCAAGCTTCGTGTACAGTCCAAGTCGCTTTGAATATTCAGCAATGGCCTGCTTCCAGTAGCTTTCCTTTAATTTTCCAACGGTTAATATCGTAATTTTCAACTTCTGTACCTTTCTTTCATGTTTTAATTGATAACCATGTTTTTAATTTGGTCTGCATTCTGCCTCATAGCATTCTTTCTGCGTCACAACAAAATTAAGTCGTCTGTCATGTGCTTCGTTTGGAATTGCCTCACAAAGCTGTTCCTCAAATGCATATCCAAATGTAACGGCTTTAGGATACATTTGCAGGTAGCGGTCATAGTAACCGCCGCCGTAACCCATGCGCAGCCCATCACGTGTGAATGCACAGCCTGGTACAAGAATCAGGCTAGTTTCATCTGGCTGAACAATTGGACAATCCTCTCTAGGCTCTAAAATTCCATATGCCCCTTTTACACAATCATCTAATGACATAATACGGCAAAACACCATCTTGCCGCTTCCCTTCTCTCCATCCAAAAGGACTACCCTTGGAACAGCAACACATTTTTGTTCAGCAAGTGCATGCTCAATGACAGGCATGGTATCTGCCTCGCTGCGATATGCCATATAAGCAAAGATCATGCTGGCATTTTTGTAAGCTTTTGTGTCAAATAAATTTTTCGCGATCTGCGCAGATTTTTCCTGTCTATTCGTAATCTTTGCACGCCTTTTTAACGCAGATTTGCGAAATAAACGTTTCTCTTCTTCTATTGTCATATGAAGCTCCTTCTTCACGGACAGAAACGCGCCGCAATCCACTCTGCTGCACGAATGCCATCCATCGCTGCTGATGTGATTCCGCCTGCATAGCCTGCGCCTTCACCACATGGATATAGTCCACGCACATTGCTCTCTCCATTTTCATCACGTACCATGCGAAGCGGTGATGAGGTGCGGCTCTCCACACCAAGCAAAAGCGCATCCTCCCTTGCAAATCCATGAATTTTGCGGTCAAATGCTGGAATAGCTTCGCAAAGTGCCTCAGTAAGCGGCTTTGGAAGTACTTGATTTAAATCGGCAAATGCATATGCACCCTTTGTGCATGGCTTGACTTCTCCGAGGCCAGTTGAGATACGTCCTTCTTTAAAATCACCAAACAGCTGAAGCGGAATTTTGCTGTTTCCTGCGCGGTATGCTGCCTGCTCAAGTCTTCGCTGGAAGGCTACGCCGCCCATATAAGACGCATCAGGAAAATCCTGCGGTGTAACAGTGACAATAAGTGCTGAATTTGCATTCTTACTGTCACGCGCATGGTAGCTCATTCCGTTTACGGCAAGACCGCCCTTCTCACTTGATGCATTGACCACAAAGCCTCCTGGACACATGCAAAAACTGTACACACCACGACCGTTTTCTGCCTGATGCGTCAGCTTGTAACTGGCTGCGCCAAGTGACGAAACATGTGCGGCTCCATATTGTGAGAAATTGATCATCTCCTGCGGATGCTCAATACGCACACCGACAGCAAATGATTTAGGTTCCATATGAATATGCTTTCCAAGCATGGCAAATGTATCGCGCGCACTATGTCCTGTTGCAAGGACGAGTGTCTCACATGCAATATACTCGGTCTGATTGACCCATATTCCAGCTAGTATGCCATCTCTTACATCAAGATCTGTCATACAGCTGTCAAAACGTACTTCTCCGCCATACTCTAGGATGCTCTTTCTCATACTTACAATTACATTCTTTAACACATCAGTTCCAATGTGAGGCTTTTGCTGATATAAAATTTCTTCCGGTGCACCATGCTCAACAAAAATTTCTAACACCTTGCGATTTCTCATAAGCTTATCTTTGACAAGTGTGTTTAACTTTCCATCTGAGAATGTACCTGCGCCACCTTCTCCAAATGAAACATTTGTCTTCTCATCAAGCTCTCCTGTTTCCCAGAAATGCTCAACTTTTTTAGAACGATTATCTACATCAGAGCCCCGCTCCAAAAGAATAGGACGATATCCGTGCTGCGCGAGCAGATAGCCACAGAAAAGTCCTGCCGGTCCTGTTCCTATTATTACAGGGCGATGTTTTTGCTGCAGTACTCCTTCCTTTGGAAATGTATAGGTCTGCCCAGAGGCAATCACAATTGACGGATTATGCAGCTTTTTTACAATTGTCCGTTCATTGTCCACCTCTGCCTCGATAAGATAGACAAAGAAAAGCTCTGGCTTTTTTCTTGCATCAATAGACTGGCGCAGAATCTTCCAGCTCTTTAAATGACTGCGTGATATTTTAAGCTGCTTACATATTTTTTCTTCCAGCTCTTCTTTGCTGTGACCGCATGGAAGTTTTAATGAATTGATCTGTATCATCTATTTTTCCTCTGTTTCCCAATTTTATTTGCCGCTGCTTTTCCGGCAAGTGTGCCTGTCGCCCATGCCCAGTGCAAATTGTAACCGCCGCAGATTCCATCCACATCAAGAACTTCTCCTGTCAAATATAACCCCGGCACATTCACACATTCCATTGTTGACGGATCAATTTCTCTAAGGTCAACGCCGCCAGCACATACCTGTGACTGACTTACTGGGTTAGTTTTCGTAATTGTAATGCGATATTCTTTTGCAAGCGCTGCCAGGTTATCGCAGTCTGCCAGCCTCATTGGTCTGTCAATTGCAATTCTTGCCTTTTTGCAAAGTGCATGTACAAGCTTTGAGTTCCATAATCCACAAAGCTGTCCCTGTGCACTTCGCTCTGTAAAGCCTGCACGCACACGAAGCTCCTCTAACAGCTCATTTCTTGTCATGGATGGCATAAAATCGATAACTGCTTCTGTCTTTTTCCTTTTTAACAATGAATATGATGCATAGCGGCTAACCTGAAAGACCGGGATTCCTGAAATTCCATAATCTGTCAGTTGTACTTCTCCCTTATCCTTACTCATACACTTTCCATCAGAAATAAGTGACACAGCTGCCTGCACGCGCACACCGCTCCAAATCTTCCCAATCGGATCTTTTTCCTGAACAAGTGCCGTGAGCGCCGGAACTGTTGGCTGTACTTTTAAGCCAAGTGTGCGGCAAAAACCTTGGGGATCGACAAGCTTTCCTTCCTTCATTCCGGCAAGACTTCCTGCCGCAATTATCAATACACAGCTCTCAAAATGCTCTCCCTGTGACGTAACGGCTATAAATTCGTTATTTTTATTTTTTACCTGCATAACAGGTGAATCTGTATGTATCACAATACCAAGCCGCTTTGCTTCCATCAAAAGACATTCTGCAACTGATGCTGCCTGTCCAGATGATGGATAATAATAGCCATCGCGTTCACTTGGCCAAATGCCAAGCTCCTTCAAATAGGTAATCGCAGCAGACGGCGGATACTGTGAAAGCACCTCTTCTGCCTGACTGATAAAGGCACTTCTATAACAGGAAAGTGCCATTTTTTCATTTGTATAATTACATTTTCCATTTCCTGTCGCCAAGATTTTTTTTGCCGGGCGATCCTGTGCCTCAAGAATATGCACCTTGCATCCGCCGCGGGCGGCATATATCGCAGCCGTCAATCCTGACGCGCCCGCTCCAATGACAAGCACCTGTGTTTTCATTAAAGTTTTCCTTTCCATGTACAAATGTATTTTGACTAGTTACATATTTCCTAATCCTAAGTGTACACCAGTCCATCTCAATAAGCTCACACCTAATACATCCTCGTATATCATCTTTTTCTTCCATTTGAGACGGATCTGATAAAAAAAGACGAAGTTCCTCTTCATTCATCCCTGCCAAACGTATATCCCAATATGGTTCTACAAAAAGCAGCTGCCCTGTATCGACACTGTACTCTTCCAGAAAAATATCCATCTGTGCATTCACGCGCACCTCACTCTCTGATTTTGGAGGCAAACGCATTAAAATTTCTTTTTGTTCTTTATCTGCCAACATATTTTTTGCTGCATGCCTTGTTATAAAAAAGCTTGTCTGCTCAATCATTAGAAAGAATGCCGCAACAGAAAGAAAACGAATTGCATACTTCACACAAATACTCCTTTTGCCAAGTTTTATTTTTATGTAAAGTATGGATTCGTTTTCATTCATTTATTCCTATAAACTTACATCAGCCTGCATTTTTTTGCAATGCGAATCAACATGCTTCCCTTTGGCAGATCTCTCATGACGCTCTCGGTAAGAAGCTTACATTTAACTGCAACTGCAAAATACACAACGACTGCTACTACTACAGATATCAGCATCGGAATTGCTTTTCCTAAAAACTGATACAGCAGCTGATAACATCCAAAGCATACAATGCCCATAATTCCAGAGGCAACTGCCGGCTTTACAAATAATGTAATCACATCTGGGCGATATTCCAAAATCTTGCTGATAGAATAGAAATTCAGGATTGTAATCACAAGTGCATAGATCACATAGCTGATAATAACGCCGTAAATACCCATATTAAAGCCAAGACAAAGAATTAATAATACCACAACATGAACTGCCATCGCAATCAGAGAGTGGCAGACTGGAAGATTCATTCTGTCAATTCCCTGAAGAATTGAGTTTGTGATGGTAGAAAATGAGAATGTGATAACGGCTGGGCAGACAACCTGAAGATAAGTGCTTGCTGCGCTTGTGTCACCAGAAAATAATGTTTTTATAATCGGATTTGCTAGTACAAGCAAACCAACAGCAGACGGAAATGCCAGTATCGAAATAAACCTAAGAATTGCATGAACTTTTGACCTTGCAGTCTGCTCATCTCCAAGAGCATACGCAGCTGTCAGTGTTGGAACAAGCGATACTGCCATTGCTGAGGAGATAGATACCGGAATATGAACTAAAAGCAGAGCCTTTGCATTATAGGCTCCCCACATGCTGTCCTTTACATCCTCCATGCCCTTTGAAGCCATGATGTTGTTAAACAAACTTCCATCTACCAGCTCAATCAAGTTATAAAGTGCAGTGCTTAAGATAACTGGAAGTGCAATAGAAAGCATAAGACGAAAAATATCGCCATACTCCTGCTGTGTTCCTGTCTTATCACGGCTAATATTAACTGCAAGAATTTTTCTGTATGCCACAAACAAAATAAAGCAAAAGATCAAGCCTGCCAGTGCACCGGCACCAGTTCCTATTGCGCCGCCTGCTGCACCCCATGCGTAGCCTAAATCAGTCGTACCGCTTGCTACATCCATTCCGTGACCAAAATCAAACAGAAAATATGCAAACACAACTGACATGATCGCATTGATCAATCCCTCTACAATCTGTGAAACTGCTGTTGGAAGTGTATTTTGAAGTCCCTGGAAGAAACCACGAAATACGCCAAGAAGCGCCATAATCAAAATGGTCGGTGCCATAAAACGAAGCGCAATAGCCGCCAGCTCACTGTGGAAAAATACCCTTGTAAAAAACTGCGCACCAATTAATACAATCAAACCAAATGTCGTGCCAATACCGATTGCAAATGCAATTGCACATATAAATACTCTCTTTACATTGCGCCACTGACCCAATTGTGCCTTTGCAGAAACCATCTTTGACACGGCAAGCGGAAGACTGTATGAGGACAGCAGCAGTAAAATTGTATAAACGCTGTACGCATACGAATAAAATCCGTTTCCCTTATCTCCGATAATCGCCGTCATAGGAATACGGTAAATCATTCCCATGACACGCACCAATATTGACGCAACCGCCAGAATACTTCCCTGTGCGATAAAATCATTTTTCTTTTTTTCCATTACAAAATCTTCCCTTTCCTGCCGCCAATCTTTCTTTTAGGCTTATCTGAGAATTGATAATCCGTTCAATATCTCTCTTTGGCGAGCCTCCATCTGCTCGCGTTCTTCTTCTTCCATATGGTCATAGCCAAACAGATGAAGCATACTGTGTGCCACTAAAAAGCCCAGTTCGCGCTCTAATGAATGGCCATAGCTTTCGGCCTGCTCATATACCTTGTCCACTGATATGATAATATCACCAAGCACAAGCTCTCCCGTCTCGAAATTAAAATAATCTTCTGACGCATCTTCCAGCGGATCAAAATTCGCCGGCTTATCATAATCGACCATAGGAAATGATAAGACATCTGTTGGACGGTCAATTCCGCGGTATTCCTTATTGATCTTATGAATTTCCTCATTATTTGTCAACAGTACATTGACCTCTGCCTCATAAGGGCACTTCTCATAATCCATGCAGCCCATAACAACACGTTCAATTAACGCCTTGTAGTCAAATGGCAGTTTTTTTGAAGCTTCATTCTCAATTGTAATTGTCATACTCTCTCCATCAGCCTCTTGGCTTTCTTGTTTTTTCCGGACGCACTGCATCCGTTTTTTCTGCATGCTCTTTCGCACGCATTTTGCTGTTTTGCTTATTTTCGTATTCCTCATAAGCTTTTACGATTTTCTGAACAAGCGGATGACGAACAACATCGCGGTTATCAAGATAGACAAATCCGATATCATCCACATTCTTTAAAACCTTAATTGCCACATCAAGACCAGACGGTGTACCTGCCGGAAGGTCTTTTTGCGTCATGTCTCCTGTTATAATGACTTTTGATCCAAAACCAATACGTGTCAAAAACATCTTCATCTGAGCAGGTGTCGTATTCTGTGCTTCATCCAGTATAATATAGGAGTTATCAAGTGTACGTCCTCTCATATAAGCAAGCGGTGCCACTTCTATAAGGCCCTTCTCCTGATTGTTAATAAAGCTTTCTGCACCCATAATCTGATACAATGCATCATATAATGGACGAAGGTAAGGATCGATTTTACTCTGCAGATCACCAGGCAAAAATCCCAACTTCTCACCAGCCTCAATTGCCGGACGTGTCAGAATAATACGGCTGACCTCCTGCTTTTTAAATGCGTCAATTGCCATCGCCATTGCCAGATATGTTTTGCCAGTTCCTGCCGGACCAACGCCAAATACAATCATTTTGTTTCGTATTTCGTCAACGTACTTCTTTTGTCCAACTGTCTTTGGCTTTACTGGCTTTCCAGAGATCGTGCGGCAGATGATTTCCTTATCAATCTCAAGTACATCACTGCTTTTCTCGGAAAAAGACATTGAAATCGTATAATCAACATTCTGCTCAGTCACAGTGTTTCCTCTTCGTGACAATTCAAGCAGCGTATCCACAACGCTTCGCGCCTTACCAACTGCCTCTTCTGTTCCTGAAAGACGAATCGTTTCACCACGGTTTACAAACGTTACACCAAAGGCACGTTCAATCTTTTTTATATTACAGTCAAACTGTCCAAATACATTCAGCTGATGGGCAGCCGGTATTTCCATAACTGCTTGCGCAACACTCATACATTAACCTCACTTGTTACTCTTGTTTTTGCAGTTCCTGCACTTGCGATTCCAGAGCACATTTCTCTGATGCGTTTGCTTCAAGAAGAAACTGCACATTCATTCGATAGTCTTTCGAACCACTTTCTATTGTAACATTATTTTCAATTATTTCCACCCCTAATTTTTCCAATTGAATAATAAATTCAAGATATTTTTGGTCTGCCTGCTTTTTAAGGCTCTCATCGTCGTAGCAAACCGTCGCGTTTTCATACTTCATAAGGCAATATTCTTCATTATAAAAGGGCAGATAAAAATGTTCAAAAAGCTTCCATTGATGCTGCTCAATATACAATTCTTCCTGATCTGACGCCATAAGACTTTGCGGCAGACAAAAGCGATGACCAAACAAAACAAGCCCCGAATGCACCTGCTTTGACGTATAATGTCTTACAGTCTGACTTCGGGGTATTGTAATTTCAATATTCTCCTCATATTTAATCCACACATCAGCTGAGGCATTTGTCTTCTCATACCCCACGATTTCCTGTGAATCATTGTAAATAGGAAGCAGTCCAGACACCAAAAGATCTCCTTTTTCAACTTGATCTCCCTTTTTGACAAGCGGTGTTCCCCGCCTTGTGATCATCCTCGTAATAATTCCGCTTTTTGACGCCTTAAGACTGCAAGGTGTTTTTTCCTTTTCTTTTGCTGAAGCAGTATTATTTTCTTCTATCTCTACAACAAGCCTCGTGCCTTCTAAACGCGCTGATACCCATGTAATATCATCAAACTCATTGCGAAGCCGCTTTTCCAGTCTGTCACAGGCTACATTTGAAATCTTCATACCTGGTTTGTAGCCCTCATTTTTGACAAACTGCAAAAGATAGCTGTCTGTGTAGCGCATATTCCCTGCAAAATCAATATCCCATACAAACAAGGACATAACATATAAAGAGGCAAATGCCAGTATGCCGCAGCAAATTCCCACACGGCTTTTTCTTGTTTTCTTCCATAAAAAATAAGGGCCTCGCTTTTCAAGAATACGGATAGAAACATCCGCCTTTGTACGCAGACGACACAGCTTCAAAAAATCTTTCGCCTTCACAACTGCTTCTATACCTGATGTTTTTCTGCATACCTGATACAAAACTAAACCATGAAACGATACTATATTTAAAAAGCGTTCTGTCTCTGATCCGCTTACGCTGATCAAAACACGATTTGACCATCCATTTTTCAACTTCTCACCGCCATTTCAGCCCTGCTTTTAAATGCTCATTCCTCGTAGCAGATTGATGTAATGCACCCTGTCACTTTAACCTCCTCTGATGCAAAGTAGGCCATTGCCAAACAGCGCCCTGTTATTCTAATTCGATGTCTTCCTGTCTGGATACATATCTCATTTTCCTGGCATGAAAGAAGCTTTTTAAAATTTCTCACCTGCATCTCACTATTTCCTGACAGCTGTGTCAGCTCTGCCCCCATCACTACATCTTTAGGCAAATGAAGGCAATCCACCACGTGCTCCGCTCTTTGTTTTTTCATATCACGTTTTACCTGATGTTTTTTCTGCTTTCGCATCCTTTTTTTCATGTTTCGTTTCATGGCAATGACCTGTTTATTTGTTCTTACGCCAGTCTATGCACCCCACACATAATTTATGCCAGACTTGAACGGACAACATTTCCGAACCAAGCCTGGCATATTCATTATTTTAACTTACAGTTCTCTTATATAATCTGCTAACCAGAAAATCAATTCACCAATACGGTACAGCTCACTCTCACGGCTGATTTTGTGCCACTGTCTGCGATACTCATAGTACCAGATTTCAAGTGCTTCGGCAAGAGCCTTTGTATCTCCTGTGTACGCATCTGGATGACCAAGATACTCTCTGTCAAGCACACGTAAAATTGTATTGATTAGAATCTGTCCCTCTGCCATATGAAGAACAGGTGCAATACCCTCTCGACGATCATCTTCAATCTGTACAAGAAGCGCCGCTACTTTCGCCATATCATTTCGAATGGTTTCATTGCACTCTACAATATGCGGCAAACTCGTTTCGATACGTGGCAGATAACCCTTCCAGAAGGTATCCATATCCTTGCCTGCAATCTGATAACGGTACGTCTCCGAAAACTGAACCAGTTCTCCCCAATGCATCACTGCCTGATTGCTCATCTCACTTATTATTTCTATAAGTGTTGCAGAGCGATCTCCATACTCAATCACTGAAATATCCGCATTAATTTCTTCTCTTTCTGGAATTTTACTGTTCCATCCAAACGCTGCTCCGTAAATGATGCCTACAAGTGCAAGCTCTGGATGCTGCAGATGACCATAATCGCCCCAATCCGTAGTCAGAAGACCTTCACCATCGAACTGATGGGCAAATGATGCCATTTTCTTAATATTTTCATAGGCAATATCAAGCAGATGAATCGTCTGATTCCAGCCCTGAACGCCCGGGCACAGATACTGGTGGGCGCCATTCTCCCAAAGTTTCCGAACATTCGTATCTCCCGGTGCCAGACTGTAATCCCATGTCATACAGATGATATCCTCCGGCAGCTCACGAATGGTCTCTGGATGTGCTGCAATAATATCGCCCCAGAACATAGGGCGCTTTCCAAGCGATTTTACATGTTCGCAGACACGGTTAACCCACTGAATATACATAGCATGTGATCCAATCTGATCTGCCAGCTTCTTTCCTCTGCCCTTACCCAAATCAAAAGTCTCATCACAGTTAATATTAAAAAGATTGGAGCGAAACAAAGAACTGTACTCGTCGATCAAACGGCATACAAATTCATACGCTCTTTCATCCATGATATTAAGTGTGTGATGGCACATACGCTCATAAAATGAAAATGCTGTACCCTCTGCTTCTTCCACTTCTGACAGCTCATGAAATGTTTTTGTACGAAGTACCTTATACAGATGACCAAATGTAGCAATCGATGGAACCAGCTCAATATTTCGCTCTGCGCAGTATTCGTCAAATTCCAGAATATCCTGTGCCGTAAGCGGCGTATCATCTCTCCACGTCTCGCTTAATCCATCAAATAAAAAGGTATGCTCCACATACAAATGTAGCTGATTGATCTTATAAAGACTGCAGCGATCTGCCATCTCTTTTAAATAAGAAAGCTTCGGAATGCGGCCTCTTGTCACATCCATAAACCAACCTCGCACTGGAAGTTCTGGATAATCTTCTACATACAAACAAGGCAGACAAACGCCATACTGAATGATCAGCTGGCGAAGCGTCTGAACACCATTAAAAAGACCTTCTTTTTGTGCTGCGCATACTTTTGCACCATCTGGTGTAATCGTTAAACGATAGGCTTCTTTGTTTACAGTCTGCTTTGCTGGAATGCCTGCCTCCTCATCCATGCAAAGCTCGATTCCCTTATGCGCTCCAAATGCTCGCCTGTCAATCCCCAGTTCAATCCCAGTCATTTTTTTAATCTGCTCGGCTAGCTGCTGTGCATAAAAAAGAGACTCTCTTGGACAACGATCTTCGATTGTAATTCGACAATGATAATCCAAAAGAAGTGTCCCTTCCTGTTCTTCGATGTGCTGCGGCTTTGGCAGTATACGTATCATATTTCTTTCCTCCTTATATTTAACATAATGTTAATTTTCTTTAGTATTTCAATTCACTTTTTCTTCATTATAACAGTGTCTTTCCCGAAAGGCAAGTTGTTTTTTGTCTATTTTTCATTCTTTTTTCGTCTAGTCGTTGGCTTTTTGTTAACAAAATATAACTTTTCTTATCTTATTTCAAAATCTTCATTGCTAATTCGTTCAAAATACATTATGATACTATCAGTACTTACATGTAGGTAATTGCGAAACACGTTCGCAATCCCAATTAAAAA